>Ga0209711_10002805_pt1 | contig 15133 bp, 10 predicted proteins | sample ArcticOcean_MG_C_7_FD_187441 | JGI IMG/M metagenome (GOLD analysis project Ga0209711, IMG submission 187441) | Marine microbial communities from western Arctic Ocean - ArcticOcean_MG_CB11_88 (SPAdes) (version 2) | ecosystem: Environmental > Aquatic > Marine > Oceanic | place: Arctic Ocean... | reverse complement strand
ATGACTTCTTATTTCTAAAAGATATTCAATATGATTTTTGATAGAAATAACATTATCACAATTTATATTTCCATGAATGTAAAACTCTCTATTATTTTCTAATATTTGTAAAGCCATGTTAAATATTTTTTAGGTTCTTATTATATTTCTATTACAAATATCTTTTAAGAATATATTTATAGCTAGTAAATTTCGATGAAATGACATTTAGTATCGATGAAACATTGAATCTGTTTGGATATGAATTCTTAACTTGCAGTAAAGCAAGCCTATGAAATTTAGCACCCAATTATTTTTTTATTTTATATTATACTCCTCTATTTGTTTATCTCAAAATATGAACGAAGGATTTACATATTTAGAAACTGGAAAATATAAACAAGCTGAAACATTCTTCGAAAATATTTTAATTACGTATCCAAAAAATAAAACAGCTAAACTTTGTTATGGAAGGGCTTTAGGTCTTAATGGAAACGGAGAAAGAGCTACTACTATTTTTATTAATTTATTGGAAAGATACCCACAAGATTTTGAGATTAAACTTAACTATGCAGAATCTTTATTATGGAATGAAAATTACAACAAAGCAAAGGACTATTATAAAAACTTACTTAAGGAAAAACCAAACAGCTTCCCTGCTCTTTTAGGATATGCAAATACACTTTCTAATTTAAAATTTTTTAATGAAGCGCTCGAATTTATTGATAAAGCATTGTTAACTTCTCCAGGTAATTTAAACGCACTAACTTCTAAAAAATATATTAATTTAGGGTATGCAAATCAATATGTGCAAAATGGAGATTACAAAGCTGCTCTAAAATTATTATTAAAAAACTTACAATTATTTAAGAAGGATATTGAAACACTTCAAAATATTGCAAATGTTTATCTTATTTCTGGTGATTTTTCAAAGGCAGAGGCAACTTATAAAACTATTGGGATTTCTCCTCAAAATAAATTAACCTCATTAAATAGCCTCGCATTAGTTTCACATTTAAAAGGGAAAAATAAAAAAGCATTAGAAATCAGCTCTAAAGCAATTAACTATATCAGTAATAAAACTTCTGAATCTTTATTACAACAAACCAAAGAGAGATATGCACAGGCATTAATATGGAATAGAAAATATAAAAAAGCAGATATTTTAATTCAAAAATTAAATAATGAATATCCAAATAAAAATTGGGTATTATCTTTAAGAGCCTCTTTGAACATCTATAAAAGTAATTTTGAGAAGAGTATTAATGATTATAACCGTATTCTGAAAAATGACACGACTTCTTTTGACGGAAATCTAGGTAAAGCAAATGCATTAAAGGCTTCTGGCTATTTTATAGAATCTTATAAAAGTGCAGAAAACACCTTGAAATTTTATAAAAACCAAAAAGATGCAGTTAATTTTATAAAGAAATTAGATAAAAGTTTTACCCCTTTTGTAGTTGCAGAATCTTCTTATTCTTTTGACAATGGAAACAACAAAGCGTATTCGTATAAAGCAACTTCAGAATTCTCTTTCTCTACAAAATTTAAACTATTAGGAAGTTATAACTATAGAACTACAAGTAATTCATTAAGTGGTCTTAAAGCTACCTCAAATAATGTTTTAGGAGGTGTTTCCTATCAACTACTTCATAATATTAAATTAAAAAGTCTTATTGGACTTGCTTCCTCAAAAACAGAAACGAATACTTTCAATCAATTAATAGCTGATATTTCTTTACTAACAAAACCTTTTAAACTTCAAAACTTAGAACTAGGTTACAAAAGAGAAATTCAAAACTTTAATGCAGCATTGTTAGCTGAAAACATTGTGCAGAACAATTATTTAATAAATTATAGCTTAAACACTAACTTTAGATTAGGTTGGTTTACCCAATATTATTATACCACACAAAATGATACGAATACAAGAAATTTAATTTTCACTTCTTTGTATTACAATATTTTAGAAAAACCCTCATTAAAAGCAGGTATTAACTATCAAAATATTTCATTTAAAAATCAAGTTCCAACTATTTATTTTAGCCCAAGTAAATTTAACGCATATGAAGTATTTTTTAATATTATTAAAGATGAAAATATTACAAAGGAAAACGAATGGTTCTATGAATTAACTGCAGCTTCAGGGTTTCAATATATCGAAAACAGCAAGAAACAGAGAACATATAGAATACAATCTAAACTAGGTTATAAATTCTCTGAAAGAAGTATACTAACTCTTTACGGGTCTAAAAGTAATATAGCATCTGCTACTGCCGCAGGTTTTACTTTTACAGAAATTGGTTTGCGTTTTAAGTGGTATGTATTACACAAACCTTTCTTTAGAAAACAGTAGCATTTAAAATATTCTAATAACTATTTAATCAGAAACGACCCAAAAAACAGTTTATTATAGTCGTCTTTTAAACGGTATTTATATATTCCTCTTGTTAAGTTTGGACTGGTGTAATAAATCTTTTTCGATGCAAAACCTGTGCTAATATTCTTAAAATCAACTTGCCTTCCAAGTAAATCAAATACTTGAATAATAACATTATTAGATGCTTCCAATAAACTAATTGTTGTGCTATATTCAAATGGATTAGGGTAATTTATTAACTTCGTACTTTTTCCAATATTCACATCGCTTACATCTAAAACACCTTGTTTACTAAATGATAAATTATGAATAGACATCGCAAACGGAATCGTATTATTATAATCTCCAATAATTGAATAAACTACAGTTTTGATATTTTTTATTTGGACAGTATTACCAGATCCATCAACAAAATCCGAAAAAGGAATATAAACAGTTTTTTCTATATTGTTTGTAGGAATTGTATATCGAATTCTATTCTCCCAATCTCTGTCTTCTTCTTGCATAATTATAAGCTCTACAGGCTCATTATTCGTAATTAAAAAATTGATGAAATTATAATCAGCAATGTCTAAAGCTTGATTGCCTGGCAAAATATGTCTAAATAAATTTATATTTCCTTTAACCTCACCAGAAATAATTGCATTTCTATCTACTTCATAAATTTCATCTGAATACATTCTATCAGAACTAGTAATATCAAAAAGGATAACGGTAGCATACTCATCTAGATAATCTAAACCCCATGGACCATCTGCCAAATACAATGCGTCTTTTTGAGCACTCCTATTTTTTTGCAAAGAAAAACCTATATCAAAGATAATTCCTGTCTCAATTGATAAAGCGTCATTATATTGTCCACTTAAAGCAAAGCTATTATTAATAATTGTGCGGTCAGAAACTTCAGTTTCTGCAAAGCTTCCAGAGAAGTCGATAGAAGTTTCATTTGTTTTATTTATTATATTTAAATTTATAAAGCCATTTACATATTCTCCAGATTTTACAAATACATTTGGAATTACATTTTTCTCGACGGTACTTATCAAACCGTTTTTTTCAGTATGCTTATCTAAAATATAATTTGCAATGGAAAACACTTGCGAAAATGAACTTCCCCAAATTTGAAAATTCTGATAATCTCCTACTGGGTATTGATCAATATTCCAAAAACTAAATAGTTCATTTGCCACATTCCCTAATTTTATTGAGAAGCTTAGCGTATATTCAACTTGACCTTCAGCTTGTTTTATTTTTGAGCTAATAATTTGATGACCTCTTACTAAAACCGTTCTTATATCTTCTAAGCTAGCACTATTCAATCTATCACAGATTACTTTAGAGTGATCGTAAATTTTACCAGTTGTAGAAGTAGCCAAAACAGCAGATACTCTTGTAGAATTAAGATAATAATCAACAGAAAAAACTTCATCTGCATTCGTTAGTCCTATCAAATCATCTGGACTTGAAACTGATGCCGTTTCTGTTCGATACATTCCTGATTCTGGTAGGTAATCCATTAAGGAGGTACCGAACTGTTTTTTTTCTAGATTACTTTTTATAAACTCTTGTTGATTTTCTATATGTTTCAAAGGGTTTCCTTCTTTTTTTCTTTTAAAATTTCTTTTTGCAATTAGACTCGCTAAAGATCCATTACTTTCTAATCCACCCTCACTTCCTGATGATACGTCATATGCACTAGTTATATCTGCAAAATTATTTGTATTTATTTCTTCATATGCACTTGCAGTTATATAAAAAATTGCATCATTAAAATCGTTATCACAAGAATTATCATCTCTTAAAACATCTTCAAAACCCAAAACAATTCTCTCGTTAACTGCATCCTCTAATAATACATTATGAAGTCTTAGAGACGTATCTGTTTCTGGGTTATAATCAGGATTTGAATATAATTCCCATGCACTATCTCCTACTTCTGCATCAGTCGAATTCCAAGCGTCTGCTATTAATACCCAACCGATTCCTGTTCCTGCCTCAAAAGATCCAATATTTACTTTGTCTCCAACTTGCAAACCACCACCACTTAATAACCCTGAAACATTTGGAAAAATAATAGTAATATCGTCTTTGGTTGGTGCTGTAGCAGACGGGTTATTTATATCATAAGTGTAAAACCCTAAAGCATTTTTAGCATCCACTCCTTCACTTACAAATGTTACCAAAACGTCTGTACTCCCCTCAATTTTAAGATTGGTATCATAACTTGAAGTAATATATTGTGGGTTGTATTCCGGAACTGGGTAATCATCAGGAAGTGAGTTGCTTATCGTTTCTTGAGTTGCTGTAGAAACAACATCGCTAGGATCTTCTAAATAAAGCGGAGTACCATTCGAGGTATATTCACCTAGATAATTATATGCAGGAGTCGCTAAAGGAATCGCCCCTACCATAGTATCTACTGCAATAGCTCCTGCAGTAGCATACAAATTACCTTCTAGAGCAACTCCTCCAACGGCTGAAACTGCTCCTGGATACCCTATAAAGGTGCCAAACATTGAACTGCCTGCACCTAAAGCAACTGCCCCAATCGCAATAAAATAAACATTATCTGATGAGGCTCCATTGATTAAAATAATTGATGATCCTGCAGCTGCCGCAAATGCTCCGTTAATTTTAAAAATAAAGACAGCGTCCACATCTCCCTGAGCATCTAATGTTAAAGCTCCAGTAAGCGTTGCGGCAGCTCCTGCTGCATATACTCCTGGAAGTAGCGTTTCTCCATTTCCATAGTTTACAATATGATTTGCTACTGTTGTTGCCGTATTTTGAAGTTGAATACATGCAGCAGCTAAGTCTAAAGAGGCTTGTAAAGTTACTGGATTTTCATTTTCTATGGTTCCATTTAAAACGGAAGGCGCTCCAAAACCTGCTATAGCACCAGCATGAGAACCAACATCTCCTGTAAATGTTGAAACTCCAGTATTAGCAACGGCTCCTGCTCCTGAAAAAATAATAAAGTTTGCTGTAGTACCAAAATTGTAAGTTATCGCTTGTAGTTTGCTATGGGCTTGGGGAATATGAATTTTTTGAGTTTTGTTGTCTTGATAATGAAATGTTTCTAAATCATTCTCAACGGCCGTATTCATGCGATCTAAATCCTTAATAAGGTCTTTATGATCTATTGTTATAAAACCTGGGTTTAATGAAGTGCTAATAAGTGTTTCTTCATCCCCTATATTAACAGCAGTATATAAACTTTCTATTTCGTTTGAATACGTAGTATCAAAATGTAGAAGATTTTGAGCATTTATTGATACAATTAACGTCGAGATAACGATAAAGGTTAAATTTTTCATGATATAAATTTTATACCATAAAAATACTAAGTAAAATAAGTGAATTTATTAATATTCGTCTTTACCTCTTTAACGATAGACTAAAGGTAATATTTGTATAGACGAACAGTTAAAGTAAGTCTAAACGCTTCATTAATTCTGGACGTTTTGATCTACTTACTGGAATAACATCTTTCTTTATTAAAACGCTATTATCTTCGATATCGATAATTTTTTTGATATTAATAATAAAAGATCTATGAATTTTTAAGAATAAAGCATCGGGCAATTTTTCTTCTATTTTTTTAAGTGTAGAATGCACTATATAATCCTTGCTTTCTGTTTTAATTTTAATATAATCTCCTTTAGCTTCAATCAAATAAATGCTTGGTAAGTCTATTTTTATCAACCTTCTATCTATACTAATATAAAAATCATTTTCTATTTCTGTATTAATAGACGTGTTAATTTTAGTTGAAATAGCACTTAATTCTTTAAGACTTGCCTTTTCAATTGCTTTTTTAAATCGGTTAAATTCAAGAGGTTTTAAGAGATAATCTATTATAAAATCGTATTCAAACGCCTCTAATGCAAAATTTGGATCTGAAGTTATTAAAATAATTTTTGGTGGATTTTTTAAGCTTCTGATAAAATCTAATCCATTAAAATCTGGCATATGAATATCTAAGAATATAAGATCAACTTGATTTTTATTTAAATACTTTATTGCCTGAATTGCATTCGGAAAATCTTCAAGAACTTTTAATGATTTAATTTCGTTACAAAGAGTTTTTAGAATGACTCTAGCTGTTTTTTCATCGTCTATAATAATACATTTCATAAAATTTAAATAGTTTTTATGTATCGAGTTATTAATCGTAATATTTTCTCAAAATCTTCTTGTCCATTTAAATCTAATTTTCGAAGATTAGTTTCAAACTCATTAGCTATTTCATAGTTTTTAATAAGACCTAAAATACTAATTTTATGTTTAAGTCTGTGAACATTTTCTTCTATTCTTTTAAAAACTCCTGATTCTATGCTAGCATAGTATTCTTTTTTTTCTTCTGGAAACTCTGTTTTTATAATATTTATGAGTTCTTTTTTAATAGTTTCATCTCCCCTTGCTAATCGATTAATATATTCTAAATTTGGTTGTTCCATATTTATTTATTTTAAACTATAAGAAGTAAGATTTAGTTGAACGCAGTTTCTTACTAGACGAACATACTAATATAATAGCAATATTATTTATTTTTTAATTGTAAAATAAAAAGTTGTTCCGATGTTTGGTTTACTTTCTAACCAGATATTTCCTTCGTATAAATCAACTATTTTTTTAACAATAGATAAACCAATACCCGAAGAATCTTTACTTTTATTTAATGATTCAAATATTTTAAATATTTGTTTGTGATATTTTTTTGCAATTCCAATTCCATTATCTTTAACCGAAAATTGATGAAATGATTTTTTTTCTATGTAATCTATCTCTACAATACCTTTTTTTCCTCTATTAAATTTAATTGCATTACTTATTAGATTCTGAAATAATTGCTGAAATTTTGTAGTATCCCCTTTAACTTTTGGTAACTTTGATAAAATATTAATTGTTATATTTTCTGATGTAACCATAACAGTTTTTAGTTTTTTTAAAATCAAATTTAAATCAACATTCACCTCTTTCCCTGTTACAGTTCCTACTTCAGAATATTTTAATATATTAATAATTAATTGATCCATCGTTTCTACAGTACTTTCAATTAATGCTATATTTTGTAGTGTAGCTTTATCTAGATTTTCCTTATTATCTAATTTAATCCAAGATACTAATGCTTCTATACTCTGCAAAGGTGTTTTTAAATCATGTGACACAGTGTGTGCATATTCATTCAATTCATCATTACTATTTTTTAATCTTCTAAGTAGCTTTTCATTTTGAATTTCCACTTTTTTGCGTTCTCTTATACTTACTGCTGTTCTTAACTTTATAGCTACTAAGCTAGCAATACTCTCTAATGTTTTAATATGCTCTTCCTTGAAATGGTTTTTATTTTTATGCTCAGAATCAATAACTCCAATAACAATTCCATCGCTAATAATAGGCACAACTATTTCAGAGAAACGGATTTCGTCATCTACAATATATCGGTCATCTTTAGACGTATCATTTACCAATTCAGATTTTTTCGACTTTACAACGCTTCCAACGATTCCCTCTCCTTTTGAAATAACCAACTTATTGCTAATTTTATTACTATCAGTCAATTTATTTCCATGAAGGGCAACCTGTTCTATCATTCCTGTTGACTGGTCTACCAAATAAATAACACAATTTTCAGAATCCAAATATGCTGCAATAATATTTACAATTTCCCAAGAAATTTCTACAATATCTGTTTTATCTAATATAACCTTGGTGAGGTTATTTATTAAATCAATAATTATAGTTTTCTCTCTATTTGAAGTAATATTTTCAATAAATACTACTTCATATTTTACTTTATTATTATTATCCCTTACAATATTAACATTCGTTTTTGTCCAAATAACTGAACCGTCTTTCTTTTTATATCTTTTTGGATAACCAAAATTATTAATTTTATCAGTATACATTTTCCTGATATAGGTCTTAAAAGAAGAAGAATCTTGCTCAAAAGTCAAATCATTTATTGAACGTAAATTTAATTCCGCCTCAGAATACCCAATCATCTTTTGAAGTGCTGCATTGGTTTTTATAATTCGACCGCGCTTTGTTAGCACAATACCTATTGCAGAATTATGAACAATAGTATCTAGCTCTTTCTTTTTTTCTTGTATTAATTCTGCATTCCTTTTAGCATCCGTTATATCTAAATGCACTCCTATAGTGCCAATAAACTGTCCAATAACATCATAATTTGGAGCACCACTTATTAATAAATCTCTTATTTCCCCAAATTTGTTTTTTATTTTAACCTCGTAAGAGCTAGACTCCCCTTTTTGACGCTTACTGTTCTCTATTTTAATACGATCAAAATCTTCTACAAGTTGAAGTACTTCATTACCCTTTTTACCTATCAGTTCTTCTTTTGAGTAACCCGTAAGTTTTGAAAAACTTTCGTTGCTTAATAAAATTTCTTCAGCAGTATTTAACTCTACTAAACCAAGGTTCATATTTGCAATAATATTGCTGTAATTTTGTTTTTGAGCTTCCAAACTCCTCCTATATTGCTTTTTTAAAGTAATGTCTTTGTACGTCCAAAGATGGCCTTTATACTGGTTTCCCTCTCTAATAGTAATGTAATCTCGTTCTAATATTGTTCCATCTAATAGGGTTATCTCATCTCCTAGAACTTGTTGTTTTTCATGTAAAATAAGTAATACCCTAGAAATAAATTTGTCTGGATTTTTAAATAATTTTTTAGATTCATTTAAGAAAACAGCACAATCTTCACCTTTAAGTAAGTCCGGAGCACTAGAAATATTAAAAAACTTACAAAACTTTGCATTTGTTAAAATTATTTTTCTGTTTTCATCTTCAAGTAGTACAGCACTGTCTAGATTTGAAATAAGCGAGGATAACCTATTTTCTGATTCAGTTAATAAATCTTTAGATCTTTTTTCAGAGGTAATATCTCTAACAATTCCTTGTGCCCCTATAGCATTATTTTCTTTATCAGTAATAAGAGTTCCATTAATTTGAACCCATTTTATTTGTTTATCTTTTGTTAAAACTCTTGTTCTATAATTAGTAAATGAACCCTCTTTCTTTAAAGTGATAAATGATTTAGATGCATACTCTAAATCATCAGAATAAATTAAATTATAAACATTAAGTTTTTCTTCTTCAATATTATATCCAAAGAAATCTTTGGCATTATTATTCATTTTTAAAACATTTCCGAAAATATCCATTAGGATATAGCCATCATTTATATTTTCAAAAACCGCTTCTATTTGCGAAGATTGTTCAAATTTAATAGCTTCTAACTTTAAATTTGTTTTTTTTAGCTCGTTAGATAATAGGTGTAAATCTTTAGATTTATCTTCCACTATTTTTTCTGCTGCTTTTCTTGCTGCTCTTTCTGTTTTTAAACTTTTCTGTAATATGTCAATTTTGTGTTGATCCATTAATTTTTGTGAATGGTAAACTTAAATTCCTGGTTATCTGCTTTTACTTTTTGTTGAACTAAAGAAGCTTTTAAATTAAAATACTTGAAAGTTTTATTCATCAAGTCTAAACGAAAATAAGGTGGTTTTCTAAATTTAAGCTTTATTATTGGTTCCTTATCTGTTTTCTTATTAATTTTAAGAATAGGTAACTCAACATCTGGATATATTTCTTTAACCATTGTTTGAATATTATCTTCTATCCTAGAAATCATTTGATTAGGTACTGCGGAGGTTGCAATTAGAGATTGATATTTTTTTTCAATATCTGTAAAGAAATATTTTTCGTAAATTAATAATAAGTTATTTATTGAAACACCTGTATTTTTACTAAGACATTGAAGTAATTGTGCCATTTCAGAATTACTATAAGTACCTAATGGATCAAAGATTCCTTGAGATTTTAAAGTAGCCTCATTGATTATTTTACGCACCATTTCTAAACCATAATTTTCTTCCACTAATTCTAAAAATTTAGTAAAGAAGAAACCTTTCATATCTAGATTATTTTTATTTCATTCAAACTCCAATAAGACAAGACATTTTTAATTTTCGTAACATAATCGTCATATTTCAAAGGTTTTAAAATATAACCAGCTATTCCTATCATATAACATTCATCAATATCTTTTTGGTTACCAGAAGTGGTTAAAATAACTATAGGAATATGCTTTAAATATTTATTAGTTTTTAATATCAATAAAAACTCTTTTCCGTTTAGTTTTGGCATATTCAAATCTAATAAGATTAAATCAGGATAATTGGTTTTATCTTCTAAAATACCTAGTGCTTCCTCTCCGTTATTCGCGAAATTAACCGTATGATTTAATTTTAAATATGAAATTGTTCTTTTCATTTTCATTATTTCAATTAAATTATCCTCTATAAGTAATACGTTAAGCTGCTTTTCCATAAATAAATTTTCATATTTTTTTCTAACAACAATAATAAAGTATTAAAGACAATTTAATTTCTAAAGTTGACTAAAACAATCTAAGTGTAGACAAGATACAAATAAGTATAGATGAATGGTAAAAAAATTAAATATTAAAAAAATTAAGAAACTAACGTATTAAAATACTCGAAAATTTCTCCTTTAGAAATACTACTACCTTTTTCTATCAGATCAAAAACTTCTAAATTTCTTTCTGAATTATAAGGTTTAGTCCCTTTAAAAATTTCAACAGAATTATCCATAGGGTTTTGCATCAACCATTCAAATCCTTTTTGTTCTAATAAATTAATATCCCAAGTAATTTTTATAGCAATTCTATGAATTTCGTCATCTTCGCACTTAAATAAATTTACAGATCTTTCAGAGAAGTGCTCTATATAAGCTGTTTTAGTTAGCACATCATCCCAAACAACGTCAGAGAAAACATTCATTTCATCTTCTGCAACAGTAGGCTTTTCCTTTTTAATTTGAGTCCATTCTTTAGCATCTATACTTTGGGTAGCTAAAAAGTGCGCAAATTCTTCATGTAAGCCCTCAAATTGTTCTTTAGTTAATTGTCTGTATTTCATAATTTATAGTAAAAAAAACCGCCCTATTATGGGCGGTTTAAATATCTGAATTTTTATTGTTAATTAAAATGAATATCTCAATCCGAATTGCATTTGCCATCTCGAAATCAAGGTAGAATTATATACAAATGTTTCCTTTAGATTAGAGTTAAAACTATACGTTGGGCTTCCACCAGCATCTACTGAAACGCCTATAGGCTGAACCGCGTTTGGCTGTTGTACTAAACCCCAATCAGAATTTAATAAGTTACCAAAATTTAAAATATCAATACTAAACTCTAATGAATTATTATCCTTTATTTTTAAATTTTGAATAAACTTAACATCCATTTTACCTCTCCATGGTGTAAGAGCTCCATAGCGCTCTGCATATTGCCCTCTTCTACCATTCAAATAGTCATCTTGCTTAATAAAATTCTCTAAATTACTTGCATCCGTTGCGGTGCTGAAGTCCATTTGACCTATTTCTGAAGTAGTAGGAATATATATTAAATCATTTAAATTAGATCCATCGTTATTGATATCTCCTGCATACGTATAATTAAAACGACCTCCTTTTGCTAATTCATAGAAAGAAGAAAGTGTAGTCGTCCATTCTTTGTTTGCCCCATAATTCCAAGATTTAGCTGCAACTGCTATAAAACGATGTCTATCTCCATATTTTGAATGCGCTAATGTCGCGCTATTCGCATTTGATAAAACAGGATTAAAAGCAAAAGCATCTCCTGTTATTTCTGCTTCAATAGAATTTACATCTTTTGAATCTAAAAAATTATAAGCTGCCATTAAGTACAAACCATTGTCAAATGTTTTTTGTGCTTTTAATGATGCATTCAATGTTCTTCCTTTATCTGAATTTGTAAATACATATGCATTGGCTTGACTTCCGTAAGCACCAATTACATGATCATTATCCGTGTATATCGCTCTTGAATCTACCCCTTGTAAAGTTCCAGTAGGTGGTGTTAAACCCCAATTTTGAACGTGAGCACCATTAATATCTTTAGTATAAGCAATATCTGTTGTTAAAATGGTACCATCCTTTAATTTTACATCTGCCCCAAAACTAGTTCTCCAAACTTGTGGGAATTTGTAATCAGGGTCTACATTTTGTTGAAACCAAAAATTTGGATTTCCAATTTGGTTACCTAACCACACAAAAGGAAAACGTCCTGTAAATAGCCCTGTACCACCTCTAAGTTGTATAGAACTATCGCCTTTCACATCATAATTAAATCCTAAACGAGGAGATACCAACCAATCGCTAGATGGCATTTGAGTATTACTCAACTGCTGTACTTGCCCTGAATTAGGATTTATATAAGGAATTCCAGGAAAGTAATCTGGTGTTCCGTCTATAACGTCTTGTGCTTTTTGAGCAGAATCGAAAAACAATGGTTTATCAAAACGGACTCCATAAGAAAATTTAAAATTGTCATTAATATTCCAATCGTCTTGCACATAAAATGCTAATTGACCTACGTTTGTTTCTGCTAATGCCCAAGAATTATTAGCATTCTTATTGTTAAAAGTGTTTTGAGCCGCAGCAAAAGCATCTGCTAATAGACCGCTAGATATTCCTGCTCTAAACCCATCCATATCAGCAAAATCACCACCAAAAGCACCTACATAACCTCGACTGTCACCTAAACCATAGACACCTAAATTAAATGAATTATCAAATTCAAATTTTTCAAAAGAAAAACCAACGGTATAATTATGGTCACCTTTGGTAATATTTAGATTATTGGTTATCTGAAAAACTTTTTGATCTAGCTTATTATGAATTGAAAAAGGTTCATGCCCTGCGATGATGTAATTCCCTCCATTTCCGTCCTGAATTCTAAACGCTGGCATTGGTGCTGATTTAGGAGTTCTAAAATCATCAAAATGTGTGTATCCAACTTGTAATTTGTTGGTTGTATTTTCATCTAGAGTAGAATTTAATTCTACTAAGAAAGACTTTAAATTATTATTAATTTGATACCCGGTGTTTTCGAACTGTAACATTTGAGAACTAGGACCTCTAAAGCCTAATGCCGTTGGATGTGCAGGCAAATCTCTAGAAGCATTTAAAAAGTTATAAACGAATGATACACGATTGTCTTTATTAATGTTCCAGTCTAATTTAAATAATCCTTTTGAACTATTAGAATCATGTGTAAACCCTTCATAAGCTCCTGTGTTATATCCTATACCTGCTAATGCACTTTGTACCTCCGCTAAATCCGCTCTTAAAACTCTAGATTCATTAATTCTATTTGAGCCAGTGTTTGGGAGCCAAGATTGTCCTAAATCGGTTCTTTTATCTTCTTCAAAATTTACAAAAATGAAAAGTTTATCCTTTATTAATGGTGCTCCAACACTTACCCCTGATTGAGATTGTCTTAATTGTGGAACAAAAATATTTTCTCCTTTAATTTTGCCTCCAGTAAAATCCTGATTTCTAAAAAATCCATAAACTGTTCCTGAAACCTTATTTGTACCACTCTTTGTTACTGCATTTACAGAAGCTCCTGTAAAACCAGATAAAGTTACGTCGTATGGTGCCGTAGAAACAGAAATTTGTTCAATTGCATCTAAAGATACAGGTTGAGATCCTGTCTGCCCTCCAGGAGTTGCAGCGTCTAACCCAAATGGGTTATTAAAAATAGAACCATCTAGGGTAAAATTATTATATTGATCATTTCTACCTCCAAAAGAACCTCCAGAAGCGGCAGGGTCTAAACGAGTAAAATCTGATGCCGATCGAGAAATTGTAGGTAATGTTCTCAAATCCTTAGAACGAATACTTGTTTGTGCTCCAGTTCTTCCATTATTAAAAATAGTATTTTTACCAGAGCTAATAACGATTTCATCTAACATGTTTGTATCATCTGATAAAACAGCATCGATATTAGTTGTTTTTCCTAAAGTCAAAAACACATTGGTTATTTTTTGACTTTCAAAACCAACATAACTAATTGTTATCGTATATGGGCCTCCAATTCTTAAATTAGATAATGTGTACCTTCCATTAACTTGTGCTGTAGTACCTGATACTGTACCTGTAGGAGTATGCAACGCTATAATATTTGCTCCGAACAAAGCTTCTCCCGTTTTTTCTGTTATGGTTCCACTAATTTTTGATGTAGTAGTCTGTCCGTATGAACTTATACTAATTATTAAAATTAAAGAACATAAAATAAGTAATTTTAATTTCATTTTATTTGAGTTTATTAGTTTATTAGTTTATTAGTTTATTGTAAGTAAAAATAATAAAAAAAAAGTCTACTATAAATAGTAGACTTTAAATTTTAAAAAAGTATTTAACATTTTGTTAACTACTCAGAAATAACTTCAAAAGTAATATCAGCAACTACTGCTCTATGTAATCTAACAGCTGCTTCATATTTACCTAATCTTTTCACAGAACCACCAACAACTTTGATAAACTTCTTATCTAAATCTGTTCCTGCTTTTGCTAATGCTGCAGCTAAATCGATGTTGTTTACAGAACCAAATAATTTGTCTCCTGAACCAACTTTAGATGCAATTTTAATTTCATATCCTTTAACTGCTTCTGCTATAACTGTAGCGTCTGCAATTAATTTAGCTTCTTTATAAGCTCTTTGTTTTAAATTCTCTGCTAAAACTTTCCTTGCAGATGAAGTAGCTAAAGATGCTTTTCCTGTAGGGATTAAAAAATTTCTACCAAATCCGTTTTTCACGTCTACGATATCATCTTTAAATCCTAAATTTTCTACGTCTTGTCTTAATATAAGTTCCATGTTCTACGTCTTTATTATTTTAACAAATCTCC
>Ga0209711_10002795_pt1 | contig 15162 bp, 15 predicted proteins | sample ArcticOcean_MG_C_7_FD_187441 | JGI IMG/M metagenome (GOLD analysis project Ga0209711, IMG submission 187441) | Marine microbial communities from western Arctic Ocean - ArcticOcean_MG_CB11_88 (SPAdes) (version 2) | ecosystem: Environmental > Aquatic > Marine > Oceanic | place: Arctic Ocean... | reverse complement strand
CTTGTAGGCAAGAAAAAAAGCATAACTGAACTGCCACTGCCATCTGATTGTATAACTGGAACAGTCATCTCAATTTTTGATGAACTTTGGTTGGAGCCAGAAATATATTTAAATAATCGCCTGAACGCTCCGTTCTGACCAATAGCCTGAGTCGTTTGAACTGCAAGACGGTCTTCATACTGCCGTATTTCATAAACATCTGTAGTTTTGATCAGTTTATAATCTGGTTCTTCATATGCCATTGCGTGTCCAGTCATGTTTAAGAAAATAACAGCGCTTAAACTAATGATTTTATATACGTACTTGATGCGTGCTAATATCATATCACGGCTCCCATCTTTTTCTTGGCTATGAAAAATAAATGCCAGCTTATGAATGAAGGCAACCTAATAGTTGGGCTAGAATCGCCAATGCCACAATTAGCTGCTGATAAGGATAAATAACCATAACTGACACCATTGAAAAAATGGCTTTCCTCAAGAAAGCAATTTTAGCTCCATAATATTTTAAATCATCTTTATCCGCCAGTTCAACTATCTAGATATGTGCGCCCTATCGATGGCCACCTTTCCAGCCGCAGACCGATTGCCCACCAGCTTGCAAATTGTTGCCCGCACTTGTCAAGAATCTTTAGTATTTTGTATCGGGGCCGCTTTAGAGCGCGCATTTGAGGTGCCTGCGTATCCCGACTTTAGCGCGTTTCTTGACTAAATTGGACCGAGGCTGTGCGTTAAGACGTTTTGCAACAGACGCGACACTGAGTTGTCAAAATTATTCCACGGCAGGCTACCGCAAAAGGTAATCGAGCCTACTGAAAACACTCGCCCGCCTCCGGTAGTTTCGAAATATACCATATCAGCACGCTTAACCGCATCTTCTGGCCCCCCTGACAAATTGGTCAGATGGGTCAATTGTTCCTCAGGAACTAACATAAATTCATTTGCAGTGTCATAGGATTGTGCCAGAATTGTGATGTTCTGGTCACTACCCAACATTGGATCAATACGGTCCAGTTCAAAACCGGCGGCGCCATTGCCGCTAAACCCGAAGTCACCAATCACATCACCCTCAATTCCGTCAAACACCCAGTCAAACGCTGGATCGTGGCAGCTTCTGTGGTAGGGCATTCCGGTGAATACGCCCTGTGCGGTAAAGCCGATGCCAACGAGCTGCTGTGGGGCCCGACCGCTGCGCCGCCACAAGCCACCATAGGTGCCATCAAACGCGTTGTAATATTCGCCGGGTTCCGAGGCCCATGCCCGCAGCCCGTCTTCGGCCCGACGAATTTCTAACAGCCCTGGATCTTCACTGTGGCGGGCGATCCGCCAATAAAACCCGTTGCCGCCCAAATAGTGGAGTGCACCACCCTGATCGCGATACGCTGTCAGCGCATTTAACGTTTCACAGGTGTGATACTCGGGGTGGCTTCCGGTAACCACCGCTGCATAACTGCTGATCGCAGTCACCCCATCGTCGTGCAGCTCGGAATCGGTGATCAAATCATAGGGTATGCCCTTGGCGTGTAGCCATGAAATCAAATGGCTATCGGCTTGAAAATGACGTAGACCTGAACAGCTGGATTGCCCAAAGGTCAAATAGCCCGGTCTCAGGTTAAATAGTGGTCGTCTGTGTGAGGCGTGGCAAATGCCTGAGCCATCGTGGTGATTGTTATAGGTCGATAAACCATAATCATGAAACACAGCTGGGTTATGCGGATAAGCCTGCCAGTCTTTGATGCGGTCAAGCCAAGATTGTTCATAATCTGGGCGGGCATGGTTGCCGTAAATCGCATAGGTAAAGGTGGAAACCAAAACACAAAGCTTGGCGCGTGGTTTTCCAAGCTCTGGGCAGACAAAAAATGGCATGGCGTCATACACTTCGCCACAGCTGATCCGCATCACATAAACCCCAGAGGGCAAATTAGCCGGAATGACAAAACTGAAGTCAGTATCCCAATTAAAATCGTAAATTTCATTTTGATGAAACGCGATAGCAGCGTAATGCGCTGGTCTGTGTCGCCAGTTCATTTCGCTAGCATCCCAAAGAGACCCTGTGACAGCACGCGTTGGCGCATTCACCAGTTTTAGATCGGGACAGGGCGGGATCCCAACCTTTCCTGGGACTGACATACTGGAGATATTTTGGGAAAAATCCCAAGCGGCAACCCGCGCACCGTCTGCACTGATCTGAGGGGCTTCGATCTTGCCATTAAAACAGCCCGCGGGCCCCGCATCGCTTGGGTGCGCTGCAACCATCAGAATATCATGCACACACAAATCCATCACTGTGCCTGCACCAGTAGTTGGTGCAACTATTGCCCCGGATAAAACACTCAGGCTGATAGACATCTGACCACTAGAAGCAATACTGGCTTTGATCTCGTACCACTGGCGCAAAACGGTTGTCTCAGAAGACGCTAGGGTGACATCCCCTGACCGCAGCACCACGGCCCCTTGGGGCGCAAGCTCAATCGAAAATCGCCCAAATGACAGGATTGTCTGAGCGCGTGTTGTTTGCAGCGTTGGATAAATCCGAACCGAAACCTCAAGCAAATTCTTGGCCACAATATCCAGTTTTTCCACTGTAACCGCATGCGATCCAGGGCAAAACCCTTGATGGCGGGATGGAAAGCTTTGGTCGGGAAAAAAATCAGCACAGGGCTGTTCAACCAGCCCTGCTCCAGCAGGATTTGGATCAGCGCAAATTGACCGGAATAATTGTGCCTGATAAGGCGTGTCGAGTTGTGAAGAAATTTTGAAATCAATCCGGTCCCCGGGACGCCCTGAAAGTTCGCTGCTATATCCGATCAGTGGCGCTAGTTTCATTTTATACTCTTCCAAAAAAGCTGTGTGTAACCTATTTCGTTCACTGTGTCCTATCTAGCTTTACACCGCAAGCGGGGGTCGCCCAACCTCAAGCAGAGGGGATTTTTCACAAGATTTGATAAATCTAAACTACCTAAGCAGTTGTTTATATCACGCCAAAAATTAGATATTTGCAAGAGGCGTAGTCGAAGCCTCTGTCTAACTCATCACTTCAAAAGTTGCTTTAGCTCGCCTGAAACCTTACCCTTGACCTCCGCCGCGTAGCGCTCTGGGGAAAGGCACAAATCGATCAGAAAACTCAAATTGTCAAAATTTAGATTATGCACGTTTACCTGAAAAACCTCACGGTTGTTTCAGAAGCAATTTTTCAAAAATGGGTGAGCCTGATCGCTTGCAGGGTTGGTTGCGCGGTACTAAAAGTGATAAAAAGGGTGAGCCAAGCGCCTAATCTACAAAATATTTACTTAAAAAGCGCGTAGCGCCTTCTTGTTCTATAAGTTCAGGGGGAAATAGCCTTTTATCTTATTCGCTCTGTAGTGTTCTCTCAATGTATGCTTCTAAACCATCTAAATCTAGATGGTCGAATTGTCCAAAGCCTTGCATCCATGTCCATGCCTCTTGCATTGCATCTGGATCAAGTTTGCACCACTTTACTCTGCCACGGCGTTCTTGTTGGATGAGCCTTGCATTCGTCAAAACCCTTAAATGCTTTGAAATTGCTGCCAAGGACATCTCGAAGGGTTCCGCCACATCAGTGACAGCCATATCATCCTCCAACAGCATCGATAAAATTTGTCTCCGTGTGGGATCAGCTAGTGCTGAAAATATCAGATCTAATGATGAGGCCATAGTTCGACTGATACTGATATGCATCCAATCGTCAACCAAATGGTTAAATATCAATTTTGGGCTGATTTTGGGGTACAGACTATCAATACAAGGTAGCATATATAAAAATATGAATAAAAACAGTAATTTACCTAGCCTTACTTCTGGCTGACTTGAATTGACTCTGCGCAGTGAGACGACTATCCCCTGTGCAACACTCTAAGTAGGGGTATTAGGTGGCATCGCCAGATCCGGAAAAGCTAAAAGAGCTTGAAAATCGCATTGCGAGGGTTAGAAATGCAAATGCACCTAAGCCTGCGAAAGAGGAGCACCACACCATGGCCAATATGGCCTGGCGTATGGTGATTGAATTGGTGGCAGGAATAGCCATTGGTTTTGGGATTGGGTTTGGCCTTGACTGGCTGTTTGGCACAGTGCCAATCTTCTTGATCTTGTTTATAGGTTTGGGCTTGGCCGCTGGTATTCGTACTATGATGCGTACTGCGGAAGAAGTTCAAAAAATGCACATGGCGCAAGCTACAGAAGATAAAGAGGGTTAAGACCTTGGCGACAGAAACACACGGCGAAGCAGAAGTGGGTCTCGTATTTCACCCGATGGATCAATTCCAAGTCACACCGCTGTTTGGCGCTGACAATGTGGAATGGTTTACAATAACCAATGTTACGCTCTGGATGGGTCTTACCGTTTTAGTGATTGTATTCCTGTTGGTGTTTGGAGCGCGGGGCCGTGCTCTCGTACCAACACGTGGACAGTCAATTGCTGAATTAGCTTACGGTTTTATTTATAAGATGGTGGAAGATGTAACTGGCAAAGACGGTGTCGTTTTCTTCCCATACATCATGACATTATTTATGTTTATAGTTGTAGCGAACTTCCTTGGTTTACTGCCGATGGCTTTCACAACCACAAGCCACATCGCTGTTACTGCTGTTATGGCTATGGCGGTCTTTTTATCTGTTACGATTCTTGGCTTTGTTAAAAATGGTTTTGGGTTTCTAGGTGTGTTTTGGATTTCATCAGCCCCTCTTATCCTACGCCCCATTTTGGCCTTGATAGAAGTTATCTCTTATTTTGTGCGCCCTGTAAGCCATTCCATTCGTTTGGCGGGCAACATGATGGCAGGCCATGCCGTTATCAAAGTGTTTGCAGCTTTTGCACCTTTGGTTCTTATTTCCACGGGTATCGGGTTGGTGGTAACGCCGCTTTCGATACTCGCGATCACCGCAATATACGCCTTAGAAGTGCTAGTAGCATTTATTCAGGCTTATGTTTTCGCAATTCTCACCTGCGTGTATTTGCGCGACGCTTTGCATCCGCACCACTAAGGTTTGAACCCTAATCTATCTATAATATAACCAAGGAGACTTTGAAATGACTGGCGATATCGTACAAATGGGTGCTTACATCGGTGCTGGCTTGGCATGTACTGGCATGGGCGGCGCAGCCGTTGGTGTGGGTCATGTTGTGGGTAACTTCCTATCCGGAGCATTGCGCAACCCTTCAGCCGCTGGCGGCCAAACTGCAACGATGTTCATCGGTATTGCGTTTGCGGAAGCTTTGGGGATCTTTTCGTTCCTCGTAGCCCTTCTGCTGATGTTCGCAGTTTAGTCCATCCGTTCCTTAAGTTCTGGGGTCCTTAAGGGGCCCCGGTTCGCCCTCAGGTATTGGAGGAATTGATATGGCCACACAGACACAAGACGCAAGCCAAATGGTAGTAGAAACTGCTAAAGTTGGTATGCCACAGCTTGATTTTTCGACATTTTCCAACCAGATATTTTGGTTGGTCGTTACACTTGTTGTGATTTATTTTATTCTGTCGCGCATTGCGCTGCCGCGTATCGGCGGAGCTTTAGCGGACCGTGCTGGCACGATTACAAATGATCTAGTTGAGGCGGAAGAATTAAAGCAGCGGGCACTTGAGGCTGAACAAGCCTATGAGAAAGCCTTAGCTGATGCGCGAGCAGAAGCTCAAAGTATCAATGTCGCAATGCGGGCTGAAATTCAGGCTCAGTTGGATGTGGAATTGGCGAAGGCCGATGCTAAAATCTCAGCTCGAACTGCAGAAGCGGCTTTAGCTTTAGCTGAAATTCGCAGCTCAGCGATGGTAAGCGTAAAAGATGTAGCCAAAGCGACTGCGAAAGAAATTGTTGCGGTCATGGGCGGTAAGGCAGATGCTAAAACTGTGACGGCCGCTGTAAACGTTCGGATGAAAGGGTAAAGTCATGACGCGTTTATTTGTTATACTGTTTACCGTAGTGGCTTCACCGGCTCTTGCGGCCAGTGGTCCATTTTTCTCGCTCTATAATACTAACTTCGTTGTTACGATTGCGTTTGTCTGTTTCGTGTCAGTAGTTCTGTATCTTGGTGTGCCGAAAATGTTGGCTAAAATGCTGGATGCTCGTGCTGATAGTATTCGGGCTGATCTAGAAGAAGCTAAGTCTCTGCGTGAAGAGGCTAAAGCGTTATTGGCTTCTTATGAAAAGAAACAAGCAGAAGTCCAAGCGCAAGCTGATCGGATTTTGGAAGCTGCGCGCGTAGAGGCTGCTACAGCTGCCGAACAAGCCAAAGCGGATATTGTGACCTCTGTGGCGCGACGTTTGGTTGCTGCGGAAGAGCAAATTGCATCTGCCGAAGCATCTGCAGTTAAAGAAGTACGCGACCAAGCCATCGTTGTGGCTGTGGGCGCTGCGCGGGATATTATTGCAAGTCAGATGACTGCTGCTGATGGTAATAGCCTTATCGATGATGCAATTACACAAGTGGGTGCAAAACTGCACTAGCTCTAATGACGACTAATTAGAAAAGCTCAATGTTTGTTCATTGGGCTTTTTCGCTTTGGAGTATAGAACTATCGATCTTTAGTGTGTGCAAAGCGCAATTTGGCGACTTCTTCGTTCCTGTTTGCTCGATCTTGGGCCTTCAAAACTCCAGCAACAAAATCAAGATGAACATGGACTGCTGTTCTAGCTGCCTCTGGATCTCGCGCCTGCAAGGCGTCATTGATTGCGCGGTGTTGATCCAACAGCTGAGATCGGCCACTGCGTTGTCGAAATGTGGCCTGTCTGTTGTAGAAGACACCGGTCTGCAAGAGCTCATACATTGAGCGCATCATATGAAGCATTACCACATTGTGGCCCGCTTCACAGATCGACATATGAAACTGTGCATCAAGTCGAGCTTCTTCTTCTGAAGACCTCTTTGATTGCGCTGCTTCCATCTTCGCATAGATTGCGTCGATAACTTTGAGATCAGTATTAGAGCCCACCCGTGCGGCACGCTCGGCCGCAAGGCCTTCCAGGTCTTTGCGAAATGCAAGATAATCATAGACTGCTTCATCATGCGTCGCAAATAGCCGCATTAAAGCTGGGGAAAATGCAGATCCCAGCACCTCGGCCACAAATATCCCAGCGCCCGCTCTGGAGGTAAGGAGCCCCGCATCTTGAAGTTCGCTTAGAGCTTCTCGTAGGGAAGGCCGGGATACCGCAAGCTTTTCTGAAAGTTCTCGTTCAGATGGTAGGCGCTCGCCGGGACGCAAAATACCACGAAGAATTAGCTGTTCCACCTGGCGGACAACTGATTTTGATAATCTTTCAGAGTCTATTTCTTGAAACGGCATAGCCTCTCCTTAGATTGACCAAGTTATATGACCAACCGCTGAGAAAGCAACTGCCTTTGCGGATTACGAAATTGGTCGTATGATAATTTCCACCCGCCTATTCTGTGCCCGGCCCTCTGCTGTTAGGTTATTTTCAATTGGGTCGTCCTCACCTCGACCAAGCGCCTGAAGTCGAACGGGCTGGACGCCGTTGTCTATCAAAATATTGACTACAGCATCTGCCCGACGCTGTGAAAGTGCTTCATTGTAGCTCGCGCTGCCAGTATTGTCAGTATGACCTAAGATCTTGATCGTAGAATTAGGATAGGCTCGTAGGTTATTTGCTACCACCCGTAAGTCTCGTCTTAAGCCACTGCGCACGGAAGCACTGTCGAGTGCGAAGAGGATGTCTTGAGGCATGGTCACAATTAGTTCAGAGCCAGTGTTTGTAATGCCCACTTGATCATTGTTAAGATCCTGACGGAGGTCTGTGGCTTGGCGGTCTAGATTTCTGCCGATCATGTTGCCAGCCCCTGCACCAACTATCGCACCGATGATTGCACCTTTATTGCGATCCCCATCGCTTGACATTTCCATGCCAGCAATGGCTCCAATGAGCCCGCCCATTACAGTGCCTGCAGTTGTATTATCACCAGGTTTGCTGTTAGCGGCACTTTCTGGCGTCACGCAGCCAGATGCCAGAAATAAAACAGAACCTACAAGGGTGGGTAAGATAAGTATTTTTTTCATCTATAAATCCTTTGTTGCCGCTATCAAAATGAAGACTAATTTTAATCAAATAGAGACTAACACACAATCCAACTCTAGCTAAGGTTACGGTGCTCACCCTATTGTGATCCCTCGTCGCGTGCGCTCTCGAAAGCCAGCATTACTCGCTTCACGGCGGTACCCCAATGATAGCCTCCCAGCCCTCCAGATTTTCGCAATACCCGATGACACGGGACAATATAGCTGAGTGGATTACGGCCTACGGCAGTGCCGACCGCGCGTATGGCTTTTGGTTTACAGATTGATTGTGCGATGTTGGAGTAAGTGGTGACATATCCAGACGGTATATGCATCAAGGCCTCCCAAACTTTAATTTGGAACGGCGCGCCCATCATATGCAGGGCAATATCCCCTTTGCCTGCAAATGTGGCATTGACCCAGGAAGCTAGCTGATTAGGTTGCTGCTCAAATTGGGCCAATGGCCAGCGTTTCACCAAGTCATCTCGTACCGCCCCGCGCCCCATTTCACTAGAAAAGCCTAACCCACAGAGCCCTAGGTTGGTACCCATGGCGATAACCTCCCCAAAGGGGCTCGAAAAATAGCCTTCGTAGATCGTGAGGCCAGCGCCTTTTGAAGCAAAGTCACCTGGGCCCATCGCCTCCCAGTGGATGGACAGGTCATGCATGCGCTTACTTCCAGAAAGACCAATTGAATTAGCAATTTCTAAAGTTGTGCATCTGTGACGCAAAAGCGCCTCGGCATGCTCTAGAGTTAATTGGTGTTGATATTTTTGAGGGGATATTTTGGCCCAAGAGGAAAAAACCTTTTGAAAATGCGTGGGGCTCAGGTCAAGTGCGTGTGCAAGCTCATTAAGGCTCAAAACATGATCGGCTAAGTCTATTGCTGCAATGGCTCGGCGGATGACTGGGTAATGATTTGACTCTTCTAATTGCATTTTGAACTCCATCTGTGACTTACAATAGCCATTTGTATCAATATGACGACCTGAAAATTGCGGTTTAGTCTGGACTCGAAGTTAGATATAACTGTGATATGGCAAAACAACTTTCATACTCGATTATGCGCGAGATATTTTCCCGATTTTTACTCAGTGAGCCGGAACCAAAGGGTGAACTGCATCACGTAAACGTTTATACGTTGGTAGTGGCTGTCGCTCTATCCGCACAGGCTACTGATAAGGGTGTAAACAAGGCGACTGAATCTCTATTCAAAATAGCAGACACGCCTCAAAAGATGCTTAACTTGGGGGAAGGGTCTCTAATTGAGTATATTAAGACTATTGGCCTTTATAAAACCAAGGCGCGAAATGTGATAAAGATGGCTCAAATTTTGGTAGAGGATTTTGATGGTGTGGTGCCTAATTCACGGGCGGCGTTACAAAGCCTCCCTGGAGTTGGCCGTAAGACAGCAAATGTTGTACTGAACATGTGGTGGCGCCAGCCAGCCCAAGCCGTGGATACGCATATTTATCGGGTTGGCAATCGCGCTGGAATAGCGCCTGGCAAAACAGTGGATCATGTGGAGCGGGCCATTGAGGATAATGTCCCAGCTGATTTTCAGTTGCATGCGCACCATTGGTTGATATTGCATGGCCGATATATCTGTGTGGCGCGAAAGCCAAAATGCAGAGCTTGTATTATAAGTGATCTATGCCAATTTGAGGAGAAGACCCAGTGACCAAACTCTATCAAGTGGTTGGCATAGGTAACGCCGTGTCGGATGTGATTGCAACAACTAGCGATGCGTTTCTTATGACAAATAGTGTTGAAAAAGGTATCATGCAGCTCATCGATCAACCGCGGGCCGAGGCTTTATTTTCTGCGATGGACGCGCGCACTGAAACGCCAGGTGGATCCGTAGCTAATACGATTTCTGGGCTTGGGTCTTTGGGTATCCGGACTGCCTTTATTGGCCGCGTTGCTGATGATGAGTTAGGGCTCTCTTATGCGGCTGCAATGGCTGAGGAAGGGACGGACTTTCCAAACCCACCAGTTGGAAATGCCAGCTTACCAACATCACGCTCGATGATTTTTGTGTCACCAGATGGTGAACGGTCAATGAATACTTACCTGGGCATCTCATCAGATGTGGGCCCTCTAGATGTATCTGAAGATGTTGTTTCAAAATGCGAAATCCTATTTCTTGAGGGATATTTATTCGATAAAGCACCTGGAAAGGCTGCGTTTCGCAAGGCTGCGGATCAAGCGCGCCTCTCTGGAGCTCGTGCTGGTATATCCCTGTCGGACCCCTTCTGTGTCGATCGTCACCGCGTTGATTTCCGCGCTTTAGTTGCAGGTCCATTGGATTTCTTTTTATGCAACGAGGAAGAGTTAAAATCACTCTATCAAACTGAAGGACTTACTGAAGCTTTGGCCTTGGGAGCCGCAGATTGTGATTTAGTGGTATGCACGCGGTCTTCTGAAGGTGTTTCTGTATGCCAAGGTAATTCGCGTTGGGATGTACCTGTCGTACCAGTGATACCGATGGATGCCACTGGGGCTGGTGATCAATTTGCAGCTGGATTTCTCTATGGGTTGGTTCAGGGGTTTGATATGAAGACCTGTGGGGAAATTGGTGGGATAGCTGCGGGAGAAGTCATTGGCCATATTGGCCCGCGTCCGGCAACATCGATCTTAACGATGCTCAAAGCGCAAGGTATTTGTTGATTTCAATAGCTTTGCGATTGTAACTGCAGGTTATCTATTTTCGGATTAGGGAGCTTATCCATGGGATATGTATACGACGACCAGAATATTTTTGCCAAAATCCTACGGGGCGAGATTCCAAATACTACTGTTTTGGAAACGGAACATTGCCTCGCCTTCCACGATATTTATGCTCAAGCTCCAGAGCACGTTTTGGTCATCCCCAAAGGGCCCTATGTATGTTTCGACCATTTCTCTAATGTGGCCAGTGCTGAGGAGATTGTGGATTTCACGCGTGCGATTGGCCAAGTGGCCTTGGCCCTGAAGGTTGATCCAGGTAATGGTGGCGATGGCTACCGATTGCTGGCCAACACGGGTAAAAATGGCGTGCAAGATGTTCCACATCTGCATGTGCACTTGGTGGCAGGACGGCCACTCGGGCGTATGCTGCGAGACAATTAAAATTGCCGTATGACTATTTAGTAATTTCTAGAAATACATCCTGCAAGTCAGGTTGTTCGGTTTGGATGTCTAGAATTTTCACGTCTGCGAGGCGTAATGCGTCTAGTATGTCTCCCGGAGAGATCTTGCTGCGGCTATAGGTAAAGGCCATGCCACCATCCGCTCGGGTGGTTTGCATCACTCCTTTTGGCATTGTAATGAGATCATCCAAATCTGCTTGCACTACTAATGTTTTAGTATCGAGCTTGGATAGAAGGTTTTCTGTCGTATCTAAGGCCCGCAGTGATCCCTCGTGGATGATGGCGATTTGATCGCACATTTCTTGGGCTTCTTCGAGGTAATGGGTGGTTAGGATCACGGTCATACCATCGGCGTTTAATTGACGCACATTGTCCCAAAGCATTTGGCGCAATCCAATATCAACGCCGGCAGTTGGTTCATCGAGTACCAAGATTTGCGGGCTGTGCACCAAAGCTTTACCCAAAAGGAGCCGCCGTCGCATGCCGCCGGATAGGCTGCGTGCATAGGAATTGGCCTTATCTTCTAACCCAATCAACCGCAAGATTTCGTCAGTTTTGCGTTGGTTTTTTGGTACGCCATAAAGTCCTGCTTGCATATCGAGTGAAGCACCGGGCGTGAAAAAGGGATCCAGGTTCAATTCTTGCGGCATCACGCCAATTGCTGCCCGTGATTGTCGTGGGTTTTCATCCTGATCAAAGCCCCAAATATTTACGCTACCAGACGATTTGTTCACCAAACCAGCTAGAATATTGATCAATGTGGATTTTCCAGCACCATTTGGCCCCAAGAGCCCAAAAATTGAACCTCTAGGAATATCGAGATCAATTCCAGAGAGGGCGGTTTTAGCTTCATTTTTCTTGGTTGCTGCATAGGTTTTTTTTAATCCGCGCAACTCAATTGCATTTTGTGACATATTTGGCCTTTCAAAGCGCTTGTGGGTGGCGCTTGTTTTGGTATCTTAGCGTGTGACACATGCGGGGCAAAGCCCAACAGCAACCAGAAGGTTAAAAAATGACAACCCAAGCACCTGAGACAAAAATTGTAGACGCTTTTCGTGTGGCCTGTGATGGTGGCGAAAGCGCATTGGGCCATCCGCGGGTTTGGTTGCAGATATCACATGAGCATGGCTGGGTTGAATGCCCCTATTGCGACGCCAAAATGGTACACTGTGATTTTGAGGGTAAGGTTTAAGTCGTCCTTAACTTAACAGAATACAGACCTCACTGTACGCGAGTTTATTGGTGAGAATACCTTTTCTAGGCCATAAATTAGTCACTCTAGCTAATGTGCCTGACCACTTGCCAAGTGGCCATTAGCAAAAAGCCCCTCTATTTCTTAAATCAGCTAGCGAAATTTAGCATTAGCCAGAGCTATGTGTGATATCTGCGCAATTTTCTTTCGGGAACTAGCCCTTCAGCTGCTGCAAATTTGTAAATCAGCACCACGAGCACTGGCAGGCGTAAATTTTTCATGTCACAAACATATTTAATCAATGACCAAAGGATAGCATCATCATGGCATTTGGCAAAGGACATCACCTCCATCTGATCGATGGGTCAGCGTTTATCTTTCGTGCCTATCATGCTTTACCGCCGCTTACGCGTAAGTCTGATGGCTTGCCGGTTGGAGCAGTAGCAGGTTTTTGTAACATGTTGCAACGCTATGTTGAAAGTAACAGTGGGCCAGACGCACCTACTCATGTTGCAGTAATTTTCGATCATTCCGGCAAGACTTTTCGTAATGATATGTATGATAAATACAAAGCAAACCGCGCGCCCACACCTGAGGATTTAATTCCGCAATTCCCACTAACCCGTGAGGCCACTCGAGCCTTCAATGTGGCGTGTAAGGAAGTCGCGGGTTTCGAGGCGGATGACATAATCGCCACGTTGGCTTGCCGTGCGCGCGATGCGGGGGGCAGCTGTACCATCATCAGCTCAGATAAGGATCTGATGCAGTTGATCGGGGGCGGCGTGGTCATGTTAGACGCGATGAAAAACAAAGTGATTGACCGCGACGGCGTCGTTGAAAAATTTGGTGTTTTTCCGGAGCGGGTCGTTGATGTGCAGGCTTTAGCCGGCGACAGTGTGGACAACGTGCCGGGTGCGCCGGGCATTGGAATTAAAACTGCGGCTTTGCTAATCAATGAATATGGGTCTTTGGAAGAGCTGTTGGACCGCGCGGGTGAGATTAAACAACCCAAACGCCGCGAAAGCTTGCAGGACAACCGCGCGCAGATTGAGATGTCCAAACGTTTGGTACAATTGGAATGCGATATGGTGCTTGATTTCACCATTGACGACCTCGAAGTCCAAGACCCAGATCCGCAAGCACTGATGGATTTTGTGGTCAAAATGGAATTTCGCACACTCAGCAAACGTCTGGCAGAAAAGCTCAAGGTTGAGGCGCCCGTTATTGCTGAGCCTACCGTAGCGGTCGGCGTAAGTGACGCCCCACAGGCCGCAGCGATTGATCCTAGCAAATATGAAACCATCCGGGATACTGCGGGTTTGCAGGTTTGGATCGACCGTATTTACGCGCGCGGCTATGTGGCTGTGGATACTGAAACCACAGGCTTGAACGAAATGCGCGCCGATTTGGTCGGTGTCTCACTTTGTGTTGAGGCTGGTGAGGCCGCCTATTTACCACTTAGCCATCGGGCTGGACAGGCGGATGACTTGTTTGGCACTGATGCATTGGCAGAGGGACAGATGGATCAAGCTGCGGCTTTGGTCATGCTCAAACCGATGTTGGAAGATTCCACTATTCTGAAGATTGGTCAGAATATGAAATATGACGCCAAGATTTTGGCGCGTGTCGGCATTCAGATTGCACCCATCGATGACACGATGTTGATGAGCTATGCTCAAAATGGTGGGCTTCATAACCATGGAATGGATTTCCTAAGTGAACGCTATCTGGATCATGTGCCGATCTCTATCAAAACCCTGTTGGGCAGTGGGAAATCAGCGATCACATTTGACCGAGTGCCGATAGATGAGGCCAGCCGATATGCGGCGGAGGATGCCGATATCACCCTACGGCTTTGGCAATACCTCAAGCCGAGTTTGCACCGCAATAAGGTGACGGTGGTCTACGAAACGCTGGAGCGGCCTTTGGTTCCAGTTTTGGTGGAAATGGAGATGTATGGTATCAAAGTCGATCGTGATACTTTAAGCCGAATGTCCAACGGTTTCGCACAAAAGATGGCGGCGCTTGAGGCAGAGATTCACCAAATGGCTGGCCGCAGCTTTAACGTTGGCTCACCTAAGCAGCTGGGGGAAATTTTGTTTGACGAGATGGCGCTGCCTGGGGGTAAAAAAGGCAAAACTGGTGCTTATGCCACCGGTGTTGATATATTGGAAGATCTGGCCACGGAACATGAATTGCCCGGCCGGGTGCTGGATTGGCGGCAACTGAGCAAGCTTAAATCAACCTATACAGATGCTTTGCAAGATCACATCCACCCTGATACCGGGCGGGTGCATACATCTTACTCTATTGCCGGCGCCATCACGGGGCGCTTGGCCTCTACGGATCCCAACCTGCAAAATATTCCCATCCGCTCGGAAGAGGGTCGCAAAATTCGCGAGGCTTTTGTGGCGGATTCTGGGAAAACACTGGTGGCTTTGGATTACTCTCAGATTGAGCTGCGAATTCTGGCTCATATTGCGGATATTCCAAGCCTAAAGCAGGCGTTTGCGGATGGTATTGATATTCATGCTCTCACGGCAAGCCAGATGTTTGATGTGCCATTGGATCAGATGACAGCCGAGGTGCGGCGCAAGGCTAAGGCGATCAACTTTGGCGTGATATACGGCATTTCCGGCTTTGGCTTGGCGCGTAATCTGCGAATCCCACGGGCTGAAGCACAGGCTTTCATCGACACTTACTTTGAGCGGTTTCCGGGCATTCGAACTTATATGGACGATACGGTGGCTTTCGCCAAAGAGCATGGCTACGTCCAAACTCTATTCGGTCGGCGCATTCACACACCTGAGATCAGCGCCAAA
>Ga0209711_10002791_pt1 | contig 15164 bp, 16 predicted proteins | sample ArcticOcean_MG_C_7_FD_187441 | JGI IMG/M metagenome (GOLD analysis project Ga0209711, IMG submission 187441) | Marine microbial communities from western Arctic Ocean - ArcticOcean_MG_CB11_88 (SPAdes) (version 2) | ecosystem: Environmental > Aquatic > Marine > Oceanic | place: Arctic Ocean... | reverse complement strand
TCCTCCATTATTACTTCCATTATTACTTCCATTATTACTTCCATTATTACTTCCATTATTACTTCCATTATTACTTCCATTATTACTTCCATTATTACTTCCATTATTTGTACTTGTATTACCTGTGTACCACTGTGGAGGACTTGTAAATACGGGGCCGGTGTTACATCCTGTAGAGAAACTTCTTACGCTTCCTCCAGCTACACTAGTTGATTTACCTGTTTGAGTTGCATAAGGAAACGGTTTTTGTTTACCAGTAGGATTAACACATCCTCGTTGTATATAAGTTGAATATTCTGAACTTGAAATTGGTTCTGATAATTCTTTCGTATAAGGACCATTTTGCGCCATCAAATTATAAGTATATGTTGCAGTAGACGATCTACATCCTGTAGGACCTGCTGCTTTATAATATCCAATATATTTGTCACTATCGTTGACATTAATATATCTTGTATTTGTAGCTTTCTTATTATGTATATATAACCCTTGACTTGCAGTAGCTGATTGTGTAGCGCTATCATAAATTGGTTGTACCCAATAGTTTGGATATTTACCATTATATGCCCATCTATATTTTTTCCTTAACATACCATAATTTGATAATACTGATTGTTTTACGTATAAATATTGATCTCCATAAACTTCTCCTGGTTGTTTTACTAAAAGTGGCTGTACTACAGATTGTTTGCTACCATAATTCTTTACGGCTCCTGTTGAAGAATTGTTTTGATTTCCAATTAAAGTCGCGGATGGATATCTTCCATATTTACCTCCCCATCCAATTGGATGTGTACCTCTATATGGAGTTCCCGATTTTGACATTTTCATCTCTTTACCTACACCTCCTTTATTTCTATGCGTACCGTTTAGTGAAAAACCTACTGGACCATAATTTTTAATCGCTTCATTTAGTGGAATTTTATTATTACCAAATGGTCCTTGAGGTAACCAATATCCTCCTGGTGGTTTACCTGAACGTTTGGTCCCTAAACTTTTTGTAACCGATTTCTTTTTAAAAGTAGCTAATGACATATACATAAACTGAAGATAATTATGTTTTGATAAATATTAAATATATATCATATATCTTTCATAGGCATCATGTTTTATACACCTATCTAAAAAGAAATCTATTTTACTTTCAGAAAAATATGAATCTTTTATACAATTGAATGGATATTTTTCTATTTCATTAATACATTTATTACCATTTGTCAATAAATAAATAAAAAAACAGCCTAAGCTATAATATATAGTTTTAAAATGAATTGAACAAGGTAGTTCTTTTATTTCAGTTAATTCTGGACTCTTAAAATATTTATCTCGAGAGAAAGGAAGAATTATATTTATAAAATCTTTATCAATATCATATATATCATCATTATTAGGTAAATAAATGAATGTTGATTTGTTTATAACAAATAGATTATTGAGAGAAAATGCAAATAAACTTTTTTTCTCTAAACAAATCAAATAATTTATTTGATTACATAAGTCATATATACATTTCATCTTTATTTCTAATTCTGAAAATTGTTTCACATCAAATTTTTCTATGCTAGTGCAATTAAACATAATGGTATGATAATTATCTGTTATCGTAACACCCTTTAAAATTTTTGTTTTTATTAAAGAATTTATTATTTCTTTATAATTATCGTTAAATTTGATTGTTATAAAATTATTCTTTAATGTATAATTAATAAAATTCATATTTAAATTTATATATTGCTATCTTCTTAATTATAATTAGCAATATATATAAATGAAAAAAACAATATGATTTTATATTTTATTTTTTAAAAATGGATTTTCTAATGAATATATATAATGGAAGCATTTCATCGTTTATTTATTGTAACTACTGATCCTGCTACCCCTTACATCAGATTATTGAATTTTGATGTATTTTTAAGCGTATTTATTCACGCAATTGTATATACAATAAGTTATGTTTTAATTTGTAAATTATTTGGTATAACTACTTGGAAAAAAAATTTAAATATTGTATTTTTTGGTTTAATTATTCTAATGATATTGGGATATTTTGGTAGATTGTATCGTACAAAATCTATAGCTGTAGTGGTTAAATCTGACCAAGTGGCTAAACATCAGGTTAGAAATGGTTATTTTGGATGGTATTTTCTAGGTTAATATATATTATTGAATGGATAAATGTTTTTTATATTGGTTTTTTTATATTTTATTTAAGTTATTCGAAATATTTTTATTTCTTTTCCCGGCTTTCCCTCCTTCATTTATAACTAGAATTTGTGTTCTTATAATATATGCAATTGGACATATTTATGCTGTACAATCTTATTATAAGAATTATAAATCCTATATATTATCCTTATATGAATGTAATATTTAAGTTTTAAAATTGATTCTAAATTATTATCACTATAATAATCAAATAATTTAGAATATGTTTTTGCTTTCAACAATTAAAGATTTATTACCTAAAGAAATTATAGATTATATTGGAGAGTTTAATCCTGAACATAGAGAGAAAATGAAATATGTATTATTGGAAATAATAATACAGAGAAAGTGTTATATTTGTAATAAAATTATTCTAAAAGGTCGTTCTGTCCTTTGTTTAGGAGGATGTTGTTCGGAAGAATGTTTAGATTCATATGAGTCAATTGCTTTTGAATATATTGCAGCCAACGGATTTGACCCTAACCCTCACACTACGGTACACTACAATCCCTTGTATACTATATTGTAAACTAATACCCTACCAAGTTAAGTCTCATAGTAGCTTATTTATATAAAATAACATAAATAGTACTATTTAATACCTAATAGGCCAGAAACCGGTCACAAATCAAGAAACCGGTCACAATCCGAGAAACCGGTCACAATCCGAGAAACCGGTCACAAAAAAAAAGGGGTTTTTTTAAGGTTTTTAAAAATCTATCTATCTAATTTTTTTTTTCTTTTATCTATTGTTAGCTATTATTAACATTATTAACATTATTGACATTATTAATGTATCATTTTAAAATATAATGATTTATACGTCCTCTACGACTTGATTTGGATTTTGATCTGATTCTAATTTTACTTCGGTTTTCACTTTCTGAGGTATTCCGCGTCTCTTTGGAATAGATTTACTGCCTCCATAGTTTACATTATTATTACTAAGAGGGGTCTTAGCGCTTTTCTGGATATCCTTGCGAATTTGTCCTTCTTCTTTATCTTCTGATTGAGCGTCAGAATCTGGGGCTGAATCGTCGTCATCTTGAATTATGATCTTAGCTTTTGGACGTCTTTTTTGTCCTTCGTTAGTATTTTTATAAGCGCTTGCTTTCCAAAACCAAGGATCATCATAGACAATCTTGATATCTTTGCCGTCGTTAAGACGAGTTACTATTTTTATAGTTTCCGCATCTGTGTTCCAATTAAGATGAATATATACTTTATTAAATGACTTACCTTCTTTATTTGTCCATGACTTCATATCAACGCGATCAACACTTCCTATCTTAAGAGCTCCAATAATACCACGAATACGTTTCTCGTGAATATTCGGAAAAACTCTAGCAATAAAGAGAACTGGTTGGTTATTGGTTGACGACATTTTTTATATTATAACAGGAGGGAAGTGCTCACAAAATCTATTAAGAGAATGAATATGTTATTAGACTTAAAGACCACTTGCGTTTATATTACTTACCCTTATCACAAATAAAAGTAATTCATTTTTTTTTAATTTACGTATAATTATAATTACAGTAAATAATTATAATTATATTATATGTAATCTGTAATATAATTACGAATCTTGTACGAAGATTACGAATATATATAATACAAAAAAAAAGGGTTTTTATTTAAAGTTTTAAAAAATCTACCTATTTTTAAAATCTATCTATTTTTAAAATCTATCTATTTTTAGTATCGTCTATGATATAGAATCTTGATTTTCTTCTTCAACGTCATACTCGCTTTCTGAGTCAGACCAATCTGCCCAAGATCTCGTTGCTCGTTTAGGAGCAACAGAGCGGTTAGGACGGTGTGCTGAATATATTGTAACATCGCTGATACAATCGTTTGCATCATCATCAACACCCCCAGCTCTAAACATCCGAAATGGGGTTGAACTGGCGCTGGATTTGGCGTTTGCTCTAGGAAGAACAGTATCGGAAGCAGCAGCGGCCATAGATGCATATGTAGAAACGTTCGCATCAATCTTATATTTTACAGGTACGCATAATTGAGGAAACTCTTCTTTTGGCTCTGTTTCCGAATCGCTATCATCCAATACAGCAAACGTATTTCTTTTTTTGGTTGAAGTTGCCATTACTGGGATAATATTGACTCTGTCGTAACGTACGCGGCTCGCATAACGATCATCTTCCTTCTTTCTTATAATTAGCACTTTACAAAACTTTACAGTATGTCCAGCAGTGCGACAGTATGTACATTCCTGAGCTAATAGAGTCGGACAAATTACCTTACTGTTTGCCCCAGGCTCACTTCTAACGAAGTGGCTGGTATATATACTTTCTTCCTTGCCTGAGTCAAAACATACCTTGCAAAAGGGTCGTAAATTGGTTACCTTTTTACTAGTATACATTTTGGATCCAGACATATTTAATATAATAAAGAGAATTGATTATTTGCTTGTAACAACAGAATTATGAGACCGAGGTCTTAGTATACTTATAACTATTTGTTGTGTAAGTAATTCATTTTTTTTATTTTTACATATAATTAGACTTACCCTTCAAATCTATAATTGATGTATGGTATAGTGTCGGATGAGTGTAACTCCTTACCGTGTACGAATCTTGTACGAATCTTGTACGAATCTTGTGTTGAGTTGTAACTACGGACCATGATAATATATTTTATAACACGAACCAGTCCGAAAAAAAAAGAGTGTGATATACCCATCCCATTATATTTTTTTTTTTTGTGTGGGTAGGGGGTATATCACACTCCCTTTTTTTTATAATAATTTATCTGTTAAAATAACTCATATCTTCTAGAACATTCTCGATGTCGTCGTCACTGTCGTTGTCGCTCACAAGGCTGGGACAGGACGTTACGTCTCTTGGGTTAGGGTCACTATCGCATTCTTCAACATCTTCTGACTGATCATAAATATTCGGTTGTGTATATTGTTCATTTTTATATCTAATCTCTTTTAAATTTGTTTTGGTTTTCTTTAATATATTAAAATAATTATCTACTTCCTTCAAAATCTGTAGGTCACCACATTCGTAATAATCTGTTTGTAAATTGTTTATATCATCTTGTAATATTTCAATATCTCTTTCCAATATACATATTTCTCTTTCTTCCGGTGTTTCTTCCGTTGTTTCCAATTTTCCCCATTCTACAAAATCATCAACAGGAGGTAATTTAATAAAATCAGCATCCATAGAAAACTCGTCATTTCTTACTCTCTTCCTTTCTTCCTTTCTTTGTTTCTTCATTTCTTCCTTTCTTTTATTGATTGCGTCAAAACATTCGTCGAAAGGGGAGCTTCCTGTTTTACTATCGTGGAAGTTAGACATATTTAAGTTAATAAATGGATTGATTATTTGCTTGTAACAACAGAATTATGAGACCGAGGTCTTAGTATACTTATAACTATTTGTTGTGTAAGTAATTCATTTTTTTTTTTTTTACATATACTTAGACTTACCCTTAAAATTTATAATTGATTTATAGTATAGTGGGGGGACGTGTAAGACTTGGAACTACGGACCAATAGGTTTGGAACTACGGACCAATATGTTTGGATTACACGTTATTGCAACACGCGATAACTTACCTCGTTTCGAATACTTATCGAATACTTATTACAATTTACAAATATATCCGAATACTTACTCATACTTGGTGATAACTTTTATTGACAAAAAAAAAGGGTTTTATTAAAGTTTTAAAAATTTTATCTAATTACAAATATATTACAAATATACAGATTTATATCTAATTTCTATATCTAAAATACGAATGTTGTATCGCCTAGGTTATTATTGTGTTAGCACTCGTACTTTTGGAGCAAAACACATATCGGAATATTTTCGCATAAGCTTCTGTGCTAATTCAACCTCTTTTTGTGTCTTAGCAGTTGCGTTTGACGCCTTAGCTACTTGCTTATTCGCAAAAAGGCGAATTTTTTCTAGTTTAGCTTCTTGATTTGCGATTTTGGCCAGACCTTGTGCGAGTTTGCGCTTTTCACGCGTGACCTTGCGTGCTTCCTTGTCTGCTTTTGCGCAAGTTCTTGCGGTATCGATGGCTAATTTTGTCATATTGTTTACGAAGTCATGCGTTTCCTTATCTATTTTGGCAACCTGTTTTGCGAGTTTGGTCGATTTTTTATCGGATGCCTTTGCGGATTTGACACGAGCTTTATAGATAGCTGTTCTATTTTCTTTATCCTTAGCAAGTACTTTATAGTACTTGCGACTGCTATCTCCGATATTTCCCATATGGGTCATGAGGTACTTAATTTTATCATTCTCGATATTTACAGCTTTATCCATTTTATGACTGTTCTTTATTCTCTTATCGAATATGCGTTGCATACGTGAAAAGAACCTTTTCTTTAGGTTAAGCTTTTGCAAAACTGGTGTTCCTGTTCTGCAAAAGCTGGTTGTTTGAGTTGAAATAGTAGTTGACATATTTGATAGGGTGGTAGTAATGGGATTAGTATTAGTAATAGTAATAGTAATAGTAATAGTAATAGTAATAGTAATAGTAGATATTTGTACGAGCGAAGAACGGTCGAAGAACGAGCGAAGAATTTAACTAACTGATGGTTTGATTGATTATAGCATAAGCTATTGATGTGCTTACTTTTACAATCTTTAAAAGTATTTCATTTTTTTTTGATTTATATGTTTTTTGGATTACAGTACAAATTTATAAATTTCGAGGTTATTGCGATTATACCACACAACTTCAACCCAATCTCGACCGCATACAACTTCAATCCAAGCTTTCATTCTAAGGGTATACGTAATAAATAAATCGTAAATGAATTACTGTTTGTTTATTTATATCACTACAAATACAACTTCAACTTCAACTTCAACTTCAACTTCAACTTCAACTTCAACTTCAACTTCAACTTCAACTTCAACTCCAAGATGAATATAAAGGTTTGCTGTAATCCAAAAAACATATAAATTAAAAAAAAATGAATTACTTATACAACAAATAGTTATAAGTATACTAAGACCTCGGTCTACTCCAACTGCTCTAAAGTACAAAATATATAGGACCTATACTGACTGATAATATGGACCGATTTATCGACATGTTGGATTTCAGAGGTATGGACCATAAAGAATATCAATATGCAGGAGTAGAATGGTGTGTTAATAATGAATTGCGCGAAAATCCTCTATGTGAAGTCAGAGGCGGGTTTATCGCGGATGAAATGGGATTAGGCAAAACCATCGTAATGATTGGAACTATGATTGTAAATCCTCTTCCTAAAACACTTATCGTACTACCACCTATACTTATACAACAGTGGGAAGATCAGTTAACCAAATCTTATATTACTAAACCTCTGTTATATCACGGGTCTAATAAAAAAAATATTACCATAGATACTATTCAAAATTCACCAATTGTTATCTGTTCATATGCTGGTATTACTATGAATAAAGAACAAATTGAAGGTAAGTATGAACATACTTTATTGCACCAAGTTAAATGGGATAGGATAATATTTGATGAATCGCATCATATGCGCAATTCTAATACCAAATTATATTCTAGTGCCATATTATTGCAAGCTAACATACGTTGGTTAGTAAGTGGAACTCCTGTGCAAAATAGTAAAAAAGATTTATATAATCTATGTTCTATGCTAAGGCTACCTCCTAGCTTCTATACTAATAAAGATAATCTTAATCAACTTGCTATTAATTTTATATTAAAGCGTACTAAAAAACAAATTGGTATTCAAATGCCTGATTTGCACAAAAAAAATCAAATTGTTGATTGGAATAATAATTCAGAGAAAATATTCTCTCAACAGATTCATCGCGATTTAGAATTTTCGAATGTAAGTTCTAGTCACTATGATACTCTTGAATCAACAAACGATGCTGAAAATGTTGAACGCGCCTTTGACAAATTATATCAGGGTAGAGGACACAAATTAGCCATGATGATTAAAGCCAAACAGTCATGTATCATGCCTAAACTCACCGCCAAATCATTCGAACAGCGCAAAATTAATACAACTTCCTTCCAACAAGTTTTTACTAGCAGTAGTAAAATTGATAAAATTGTAAATATTATAACACAAAGGAAAGATAATGGATCTGGTAAAATATTATTCTGTAATTATAAAAATGAAATTGATGAGTTTTATAATATATTATCACAATTAAAACTTAAAGTTGCTATTATTGACGGACGGGTTTCTAAGATGAAACGCAATAAAATTCTATCTGAACCCTATGATGTTTTAATCTTACAAATTCAGACCGGCTGTGAAGGTCTCAATTTACAAGAATTTTATAGCGAAATATATTTTGTCAGTCCATCATGGAATCCTGCCACCGAAGATCAAGCTATTGCCAGATGTCATCGGATTGGACAAACTAAACCTGTTTATGTTTTTAAATTCTATATGAATGGATTTGATGATCTACAAGCTTCAAAAACTATTGAATCATATACTAATGACGTACAAGAATTTAAGAGGGAGGTTGCTAATAACCTTATCAACTAATTAAAAAAAAATATAATTGTATATAATTGTATATAATTGTATTTTTTTTCCAGAAACCGGTCATAATTCTAGAAACCGGTCACAATCATAGAAACCGGTCACAAAAAAAAAGGGGTTTTTTTAAATATTAATTAAAATCTTATCTACTTTATAAATCATATACTACTTATTATTCTTCATCCCAGCGCTCATCATCTTCTTCCTCCTCTTCATAGAAATCGATTTTATTTGTCTCTGAATTCCACTTACCAACTACATCTTGGTCTTCATTATAAATTACTCCTGTATTTTTTGATTGCAAATACTTTTTACCTTCATAAGTTATACGTTTTACTACATCTGCTTCATCTTCTTCTTCCTCCTCATCTTCTTCCTCTTCTTCCTCTTCTTCCTCTTCTTCCTCTTCTTCTTCTTCTTTTTCTTTTTCTTTTTCTTTTTCTTTTTCTTTTTCCTCTTCTTCCTCTTCTTCTTCTTCATCATACTCATCTTCATTTTCTTCCGGCTTATTTGCCTTTTCTTCGGCTTCTTTCTTTGCCTTTTCTTCGGCTTCTTTCTTTGCCTTATCTACGGCTTCTTTCTTTGCCTTCTTATCTGCTTCTTTCTTTGCCTTCTTATCTGCTGCTGCTTCATTTGCCTTCTTATCTGCTGCTGCTTCATTTGCCTTCTTATCTGCTGCTGCTTTCTTTGCCTTTTCTTCGGCTTCTTTCTTTGCCTTTTCTTCGGCTTCTTTATTTGCATTTTCTTCGGCTTCTTTATTTGCATTTTCTTCGGCTTCTTTATTTGCATTTTCTTCGGCTTCTTTCTTTGCCTTCTTATTTTCTTCCCTCATAGGATTTTCTTCACTAGAAACCTCATTCGCGTTGTTTACTAATTGTTCAAATAAGTCTTCTCCGCTTATGATTTCAGTTACTTTCTTTTCCTTTTTGGGACGACCTTTCGCTCCTTTTACCTTTTCATCAGTTGGATCGCTTGATTTTGGTCTTCCACGCTTATTGTCGCTGCACGACTCTAAATGACGCTCGTCTAAGACGATGTTATTACGTTCGCATTCTTCTAGAACTTGTTCTTTCGTATAATTGAATTTTTTCATTACTTTTGAATAAGCAACCGGCTTTTTACCATTTGGATCCACAAAACTGAAAATATCTGTTTCACAACGATCTTCTATAGTACCATATGTCGGAACACCATTATTATTATCTGCTTGGTTCTGGCATACTTTACAAAATTTTTTACCATCTTTTGACGGATTTTTACACTGAGTATATAACCCCCAATTCTCTTTTAATCCTGAACAACAACCATCATTCTTACCACCATTAAACGGCAAATGAATGCTACTTATTTTTTTATTTTCACATTTTAATTGTTTCACTTCTTTTAATTCTGTATTAAACAGATTTAAACTACGCAAACCTTCTTCACAATCAAAATTATATTTTTTACTCAAAAATCTTACCGCATTTACCATCAATTCATCCATCTTTACCACCACTTCATGAGAATAATTGAAATTGAAATTCATCGTTGACGACATTATTACTTTTTTAATTACTTACTATCTATGACTTATAAGTAATTCAATTTTTTTTTTTTTACATATTATATTACTTACACTTTTTATTTATAATCCACCTTTTAAAAGGTGGAGCCAAATATTTTTTTAAAAAAATTTTAAACACATATTATTATTATCATAACTTAATTAAAAATAATAATAATAAAAAAGTTCAAAGGAAAATGAATATTAGAAAAATACTTAAAAATATTAATTAGTTAACATTAATATAATGTCATTTTTTATGAATTATGTATTGGTATATACACATATTTATACATAAATAATTATCTGTGTATATTACAGATTGACTTAAGCAAAAATACTACTTTTAAAGGTATTGTTTTTTGTCATAATATAGGTCTATCTTTATTTTCAGGATATATTTTTTATAAAGGATTTCTATTAATGAGTACAAAAACATGGTATGATATCTATGGATATTCGTCTCAATCATTAATTGATGATCCTAAATTTAATAAATTGATTTATTACTTTTATATAAGTAAATACTACGAGTTTGCTGATACATGGATATCTCATTTAAAACGCAGAGATCCTGGGTTTTTTCAGGTATATCATCATATTGGATCGGTAATCAGTATGGGAATGGGTTATTATTTTCATGTACAACCTACCTGGTTGTTCCTAATGTTTAATAGTTTTGTACATATATTATGCATTAACAACTTTAAAGTTTAAAATATATTGTAAAAATTTGTTGACTTCTATACAAATTGCGCAATTAGTATCTGGAGTTTCAATTGCATGGTATTATATATTATTTACCAAAATGACTCTAATACAACGTATAGGATGTCTAATAGATATGATATACTTAAAAGGTTTAATTTATTTGTTTATTAATTTTTATAATAAAGCATATAAACTTAAAGACAACGTGATTGAACAAAAACAACAATAAATTAACTTAATTTCTTAATATTATTATTCTTCAATAATCATAATATCATCGTCATATTGTGCATCATTTCTATAAAAATCAAATTTCTGTTTAATATTTTCAATTATTATTTCAGAAGATAATACTTTATCACTGGTTCCATCGTCATAGTTATTTTTAAATTTTTCTTTTAATTGATATTTAATATCAACCCAAATTGATTTATAATCTCTGTCATTCATAATAATTAATAAGGATTTGTATTGATATAATATTTCTTCTAAATTATTTCTTATTATAGATGAATTATAATGTCTAATGTTAGTAATATAAGTATCAATCGTATACAATATTCTATCTTTACAAAGATTCGGAAAATTATTATATATAAAGTTTACACCAAATTGTTTTCTGGTTGTAATATCTTTAATATCAGATATAGGAGTTCCCTTATTAAACTCAAAAATAATATATTTTTCTAATTCAACCTTTTTATAGCAATTAAATAAATCAATATTTGGATTAGGTTGAAACTTAACTATTTTAAATCTTCTATCTAGTTTAGTATGTGAAATTAAATCTATTTTAGAAGTACAATTACTAATATCATTTTTCTTTTTATTTTTTGATTTTAAACTTTTATTTTTTTTTTGATTTTTTTGTTTTTTTTGTTTTGTTTGTTTTGTTTGTTTTGTTTGTTTTGTTTTTTTGCTTTTTGTCATTGATATATAAATATATAATATTATCTTAATAAATGTTTTCTTATTCCTAATCCAGAAATTATTAACATACCTGATAAAAGTATTTTATTAATGTCTAAATTATATATTTTATTAAAGTTTATTCCACGAGAATAATTTATAAAATACCAATAACTAAGTGGATAAATAATATTTAACGCACAATTAGAAGTATCTATATCTTTTTTATTAACTGACAATAAATAAAACATAGGTAATTGATGTATAATAATATCTCCAATACAGCGATATATTCTAGGTATTTTAAATCTTACTTGTGTAGGATAAGGTATAAATAAAGTAATATAAAAAAAAAAATCGTTTTTATTATGTGCTATATAAAACCCTATTAATGAAGAATTTATAATAGATAGTTTTAATGCAGGAGTCATATTTAAAAGGTTAAATTTATACAAGATAAACCATATAAAGTTCCAATTAGACCAATATTCAATCATTAATAATATTTATAATTGTGTTATTTATTTAAATTAAATTGTTACTAATGTTCTTTTAAATTTATTTTCAAATAAGTTTGTGTTTTTTAGAATTTCTGTTCCTCCTCCGAAATATTCAGTTATATTAATTTTGGTTGCTTTATATGAGTCTCTCATTTCCTTCATTAAATTATTGCAATATTCAATTAATGAAAATAACTCACAAATAGATGATAAATTTTGATTTAATGAATTCTGTATTTGATTTAAAAGATCCAAGTTATCTTTATGTAATTCTGGAGGTAATACGCATAAATTTAATTTAGCTTTTTTTTTTAAATTATAATTATAAACTTTTCTTTGTAATAAATTAATTTCATTTTCTGGTAACCATTTATTAATAATAATTTTATAACAATTTGTCATAATATCATTCAATCCTGTTGAAAGTAAAGTTAAAATATTTATTATATCTCTTTTCTTGTTACAATCTTTTTCAATCCTTTGTATTTTTATAATAAAATCGTCTTCAGATATAAATTGTCTCAAATATCTTATTCTTAGATTAGTTTTCACGTTATCTTCTTGATTAACAATTTGTTGTAGATTACGAATTTCAAATCTTAAATGTCCTGATAAAAGATGAGATGAAGATATTAAATTACTTAAAATTTGCAATTGATCATAATTAAATATATAATTTTCGGGTGTAAAATTTATCCATTCGTCATATGGCATCACTTCTTTACTAGGTTTAATCTGAGTTATAAAATGTGCATATATTCTAGTCAAACTTTGCAAATAATGTAATATAGTATATGTATATCCATCAATAAATTGAATACAATCACGTTGACCAGGTTCATCCCCTGGTGTACGAGGAATAATTTGTTGATTATTTCTCATCCAATCATAAAAATGAGGATTATGAATTTGTGTTTCAATTCGACCAGACCTCCAACTAAAAGCCGTATGGCATTTAATACACCACATCTGGTCACATCCATCAATTTTGAATATACCTTCTTGACATTTAGGACATGGTTTTGTATTATTCAAAAGTACTTTCGCGGTTAATACATCATCCTTATTACAAATATGATCTTCTTTTTTTATTTGATAACATTCTTTACATGTAATTTTTTTACATAATTTACATTCCCATAGTGAATCGATAAAACCTCTACAATTTTCATCCGGACAAGCTCTTATAAAGTTATTTTCTTTTTTTTCGTTAGAAACATATGAACCATTATTATCATATTCTATTTTTAAATTTCTGTTAATATTTCTTAATGTTTTAAGCTGCCTCGACATTTCTATATAATTTTCACCGCCAAAATGCACATATCTTCTCTCTCTATTTAAATTAGAAATAGTATTTTTATTTTCTACCATTTGTTTTTTTATATTTTCAAGCTCTATTTGTGTTGTTACTAAATCCATCGTAGCTGGTAATAAAGCCTTTTGAGTATCAAAAGCTCGTTTTTCAAGTAAATTCTTATAAGTTTTAATCATAAAATTATTTGGCATATTCTTATATAAATATAATCTTGTCCATTCTTTATTACAACTTTGTTTGTTCATACAAATTGGAATTTCATCATTTGAAAAGAATTGTAGCCAACATTTTTTGCATGCGTAAAAACAACAATATTCACATTTAATAAAATAATTTAATTTTGAAAAATTTTCATCACAAATTAAACAATTTGAAGATTCCATATTTATGTTATTAAGTAACATAAGTTTATCTTTTGAAAAGAATTCATTTTTTTTTTTAATATATAATATAATTTATATTTTAATTATAATTTAATTATAATTTAATTTTAAAAAATGATTTTTTATTTTAACTTAAAGTTTTAATATAATACACAATTATGGATTTTCAGAGAAAGAATAAGAATAAGATATATGTATTTACAGGACCTTTGGGTAATCAATATTATAGAATATCTAAAAAAAATATATACTATGATATAAAATTTCCGCTTGAAATCGCACTCGACATGTGTTATTCACAGCGACAACATTTTGGTCCTGATAATGGATGTTTAAATTGTATATCATATGCTAGTTATAATGGAATCCAATTAGGCATTTGTACAAATTGTATAAAATATTCAAAGGAAATTTATAAAAAATCTAAAAAAATATATTATAAATTAGATTGTAAATGTAGTTTAAATGGTATGTCAGATAATATTAAGTACCAATTAGATAATTTTAAAACGATGGATGGTTACATGATAATGGAATGTGAATCAAAATATTGTATACATAATAATATTTATTTTACCACAGATTTTACAAAAACAAGTCTATCTGAAAAACATAAAATAAAAGATCCATATAAAGAACATCGCTCAAGGGGATTTATTGATTTAACTTAAAATTTAAATATAATTCTAATTACACCTTTGGTCATTTGTAATGATGTCTATATTATTATAAAAAATGTAAAAATATAGTTAAAATAAGTTTTTATTTATTGAAGTAGGTAAACCATGACCAAATAAAATCATATATATTAATATCACTGCTGCCAATAAGATACTTCGGTTTTCGGAAACATTTTCATTTTGACCAAGTATAAAAATCATAATTATGTATAACAAAATACCAATTATAGCAGAATGTAGAAGCATCATTCTTCCTTTTTCCATTTGTATATATATATATCATCAATATAAAATATCGGCGTTTTAATTGTCTAAAGGTGTAAAATAATTATTTAATTGTTGAGAAACTTTTATAAAAGTAGTACATTTTGGCATATCTTTAATTATTTTTGCAT
>Ga0209711_10002790_pt1 | contig 15166 bp, 3 predicted proteins | sample ArcticOcean_MG_C_7_FD_187441 | JGI IMG/M metagenome (GOLD analysis project Ga0209711, IMG submission 187441) | Marine microbial communities from western Arctic Ocean - ArcticOcean_MG_CB11_88 (SPAdes) (version 2) | ecosystem: Environmental > Aquatic > Marine > Oceanic | place: Arctic Ocean... | reverse complement strand
TCGTACCCCGATTCAGGTACACTGGTACATTGATTATTAGGGAAGAATTGAGGGATATCTGATACAGGGTGTACCTAATTATTAGAGGTACAGAATGACCCAACCGACGTATCCGATTCATAACCTCGAATGACAACTAAGAATCCTGTACCGCGGTATCCGGGTACAACTGACGTTAAGGTACCAGGCAAAATCCTGAGAGATCCTCATTGACCTGCAAGAGTATCAAGCGTACAGTTCCAGGTTCCTTAAGTAGCCGAGATTTAACGGCTGCAGCATGAGGCACATACTCCAGTACGTGCGCGCGCGCACATACTAACAAGTTCGAACTGAGCGCCAGCGCAGGGATAGATTGCAACCCGCGTGTGGTTGCCAGCTTGGTATGCCTGCTAGCCAAATCTAAAGCGCCTACCATTGGGCTACCGGTTTACATCCCATCTTTGGGATAAACGGGTTAAGCCTGCTCCAGGTACTCGCTGCAATATGCGGCGCGCGCGAGCAACCTTGTTAGATTGGTATTGCACCGGCGCTAGCACTGTTGCTTTGCGATTTGTACATCCCGCCGGTAACGAAGCTGCTTGGCGCGTAGAACGACGCTGCCTTCGCATCCTGCCTGGATCACTTCAACAAGTTGCCCGCAGCCCAAGCGAGCCGGAGCTGCTTCACGCAGTCGAGCGTGTAAGTATTCTATTAAACATAATCGTTTCACAACAGAGTTACTCCATCCCCGATTGACTGCCAATTAGATTAGTGCCTACTGGATAGCCAGAGCAGATCCACTCCGATCCTCCTCGGGCCTGGTGATCGAGGACAGAAGAGAGCGAGGCCCAACGTGCCAAGCAGTCGCTTGTCCGAGTCGCTACTCTGAAGTCCAATCCACGATAGACTGCGAGCTGTGCTGAAGGAGGAGAAGAACAGTACGATTCTTCCCGTTCCCGCGCTGACTACTGAAGCCAGCCGGAACTACTATCGCGAAGCTGGTCCACCAACATTGGGGACGCAAGCATCTTACATGGTACCATCAGTTTAGTAACTGTCTATCTATCCTAGTCACTAATCATCTTAGGGGGGGGTCACCTTGAGAAATCACTCGAATAGATTATCTATCCAGTGTGAATCTCAAAAAGCAAACTCTACGATCTAACAATCCCGACCTTGCAGCCGCGTCTCGTCAACCAGCCGCTAGAAAAAGAGCTGACTGCTGACGCTGAAGCGCCGCTGACCGCTCTTGCTGACGTGCCGCCTGCTGACGTGCTGCCGCAGTCGCACCACAAGCGCTCCAAAACGTTTCCGTTGTCGCGAGGAGACTTCAGCAGCATCCAAGCGCAGATCAACTACATCTGCAAGGCAGTCAAAGCCGTAGCCGCGAACATTGGCTCCGCGTTCGAGAACAAGGCTCACGTCTCTACCTCTGGCCTGGCCGTTCCAGAAGAAGGTGATTCTCGCCAGAGGAACTTCTTCATCCTTATCGATATCATCGACAAGGATCACCAGATTGCCTCCGAGATCATAAGCTCGACTCGATCGCTCGTGGACAAACTAGGCCTGTTCGAATCTGGACCTGAAGTCCTCGTCCACATAGTGGTCAAGTCTGCACACTTCCCAGAGTCTCCTATCTTCATCAAGAAGGACAACATCGCACCAGCAGCGCCCTCCATACTGAAAAGTGCTTGCCTGGCTGAAGCTGGACTGCTTTCATTCGACAAAGTCGTGCGGCAAGAAATTGCGATAGACTCCATTAGTAATCGTGGCCAACCTGACGAAGAATCGCTCTTTGTCACCGTCCTGCTCCAGACGCTAGAAAGCAACAAGCAATCACTTGTGCTGTGCTCACGCCGCAACGTCGCTGCTCTGTTCAGGCGGCATCTGGAGAAGCGACCCTACGTCGAATCGTTCGCGAACACGATCGGGCTACGGGACGTTTCGCCGGAGGAAATCGCCGCAAAGTACATTGCATACGATAGTGCTGTGCATCAGGCAGCTTTTCGATCACTAGCAGCTGCAGAGACGGCGTACGACCAACTTACTGACTCAATCAAGGTTATATTGTTCAAACTGAAAGAAACACATCCTTCTAGCCGCTGCTACACACTTAGCAAACAGTTTTTTTGTATAGCTTTAGCTATTGAAAATTCTATAGCGCGTGAAAAGAAGCGAGCAGTGGACTTTCTATTGGCAATAGTATCAGGCACCTGCAACATTACGCTACATAACATCTGCAGTACTTGGCTCGTAGACGAACACTGTCTTGATTCCGCCCAGCGAGAGCTAGCCGTTAAGCGCTGCGCACCGGTCATCCGGGCACACAAGCTACAAACGACAGCATCACTGTTAGCCATCAACCAGCGTTACGCATCTACGTTTCAACTGCACGATATAAGCTTAGCAGACGGGATTTGCAACATTTGCATTACTCCGTGCCGACTCACCATACTTCGACCTTACAGCGAAGCAGAGCTCGAAGAAAGAAACATCGCAGACAACGTTCTCGCGAATCTTGCGAACCTGCAGTTGACAGAAGTTCGTGAGTACACGGAAAAGATACTGCCTTTGGATTTCATATACAGAGACCAAGAGGTGACAGAACAAAAGAACCACAACACAGTAAAGGAGTCTGTGAAGAAACTGTCTTACACACTAGCGTATCACCAACGCATACAACGTAGTGACTGGAACACGCCGCACCGAGGTCTGCGTCCAATCGACGAAAAGTTAGGAAAATCCACGACATTCGCCAAGGAACAGATCCATTTCTTAGAATCAGAGCTGACTCTTAGCATAGCCGCCGGTTCAAAGAACGATCGCACAGAATCTACCTGCACGAGATCACTAACGGATATCATCTCCAACCTAATAGGTTACTCGCCTTACGCGGGTACGGTAGACATCGATACCGAGAAGTTCTTTCGCAGCTTACAACAGATAGTGTGCTCGGAAATTGTGACAGCGACACGCAGTGATTTCGGAATCCTATCAGCGCTTCCAGACGCATCAGAACAGGCCGCCACATTGAAGCGCCAGCTGTCAGCGACAGAAGAATTGGGGAAAACCGTCATAGCGGCACAGAACACAGATTCAAATTTCAGCCCGCACTGCACAGTCTTACTGCTGGCGATACACGATTGGTTATACACCAAGGTAAGTATAAGTCAAAACAAATTGAGAGAGATAGAGGAGTTTTACGCAGAAGGAGATTGCTCGTACAAAGTTCTGAACGTAGACTTAGTTGAAAAGGAACTTTGGGACGACCAACTACTCTTGTCAAGTGCCTTAGCTGGTCTACGCACTGACGCTGCTGATACTCCAAACCGTCTAGTGGAACTAGAATTCCATACCTGGTTGAGAAACCCGGGATCCATCCAGCTGCCGCTCGCTCAAGAACAGGATCTGCCATACGAGCCCGTTTCTCCAAAGGAGACACCTGCGCCCGTCGCACGACCCCTGCTTGAGGAAGTAGTTGAAGCCATAAGACACGCAGTGCTTAACGCACCGTGCCAAGCTCCCGTACTGCGAGATTCTCTCATAGAAGATATTCCGACCACCCTTCAAGGACTGGCCAGACAGAACGGAGAAAGAAACCTGACCTCAGGGCTCGAACCTGAAATCAGTGCTCTAGCGAGCATCAGCGAGGTAACACCGACCGAACTTGGACAGCCACAGGCCGTACCAGAAAGCGAGTCGTTCTCTCTGACTGCGGTAGCTACAGCGATAAACGAACAGCCTGCATTAGCACGCACAGAAAGTTACAGATACGAGAATGTTCCCTCGTCACAACGTCAGAAAGACAGAAAGCGAAAGCGATCCGGCTCGCACGATTACACCGATGCAGAGTGCTGGTAAAACCTCCTCGATAGAGTCGAAGGTGCAGATCACGAACACGGAAATCCTAGCGACACCGACAGTTAATCCACCAGCACACCTCATGGAAGACGCACGTAGAGTTAGAGATGAAACGGAGCTTCATGATTCGAGAAAATCGACCCCACAGGGTAAAAGCATACCTGGCTTGAGTGCAGGTGTACTAAATAAACCCCTGCTGAGCGAGCCTCATCTGCAGCCATCCGATATTCCTCTATACTCACGCCGCTCACCTAGGATAGCAGGATTGAACGCCGCTGCTGTAACAGACGCGCCCATAGAGACGCAGTCATCACCAATAGCGATTGAGCCAGAGCTGAAAACGCCCGCCAAAATCGCACCGGTAGGTCCGAAATGTGCACCCAAGGGTCCACAGCGCCGGAAGGCAGCATCCCTACCGATGAATCCTGCGAAGGCAGAAGGAGAATCTAAGCCAGAGAGCACAGATATAGCGACAGAGATTGAGCCAGGAGAGCAGCTTCTTAAGAAGCCGCCCCGATCAATCCATAGTGCGCCAAATCTAGAAGCATCACTAGCCATAGGCATTCTCAAACCAATTCCAATTAGATGCAGCATAGGCCAGCCTAGAGCACAAGTTGCAGAAGGTACAGACCAACCCCATGAGGCAGGTCATCCCTTCGAAGGCATGAGCGTATGCAGAGATAACTCTCTGCCTATGTTAAACAGTCAATCTAATGTATTCTTCCAGGAGCAATACTCCACAGATCAGCTGCCATTGCAGATGATCGAAGAATACGACAGAGTGAATGGCATGGACGGTCAGATAGAAGCGAGGGAAAGAGCTTCGAAAAGAGGGGAATACCCCCATTCGAAATCGCCGCCCTGCTCCCACACTGAGGAAGAACAGCTCTGGAACGCCGGCGAAAGCTGCAGCGACCAAGCGTATCTTACCCCCAGCGGAGACACCTTCTATACTAATGACACGCACAGACAGTGTAACGCACCGCGTTGCCAGTTCTTAGCCTTCACGAAATTAACCACACACAATGGTAAACCAAAGTTGAGACTGTACTCAACCTGCTCAAAATTCTGCCAATGGGCCCTAGCTAGAGATGCCGCCACAATGGCGCGCCGAGCTGGACAGCCGGGCAGATTCCTTTTTCCAGTAACCTCTACGGAACACCGTATGACGCCAAGGGCGTGGTTACATTGGAATAGGAGATACGCCAAAGAGTGTAAAGACAGAGCAGCAATCAGCGAAGCTTTCATAGCTTACCGTAGAATATACGGGGCTGATCAGTCAGCTGAAATCGAGTCACTAGCCAGGGGAAATCCTGTTGATTTTGACCACGAGCCAGTGTACCCAACCTATGCAATGCGCACAATGGTAGGTCCACTAGCTGACGACCCCCTACAACAGTCAGGGGAGGGGCATGAGACTGTCGCAGATGGGGAACCCCACTGTCAGACAGCAGATGCTATACAATCTAGCCATAGAACTAGTTACGCCACACTGCACACTGTAGCTGACGCGTCACCGACCGTTGGCGAAGCCAACGAAGATCGAGATGATGCCTCGCTGCCAAACCGGTCCTCGCCGAATACTGTCTCCTTGGAAACGGGATTCTCGGAATTTCACCAAATGGAAAATTTGGAAGAAAACGCGAAATCCTACGCCGAGAGAAAAGTTGGAAAATCGAGAGATGCTTCTAAAAAGCAGAAATTGCAGAGAACAAAAAGTATAGCTAATATCCAAAAGGGCGAGGTGTACGTACCCAAAAGGGATCGACAAGTTCGGTACCCCGAGTCCAAAAATCAGAAGTCTGAGAAACATTTCCAGACTACTCTGAAGCGTGAGATAAACGAAGAACTAGTTTCTACTGACATGGAGCATCTCACGGATATATTCGTGATTGAAAAGCACCAGGACTCAGGTTCTAGAATATTCTTCTACTCACAATGCAGAAACGAAGGAATACCGGCAAGGTTCATAAGCCTCCATTCAGCCCATACGCTGAACCCGGAATTACTCCTGTCGTACCTCTATGTCAATGCTCTCAGCAAACATGAGGAAGTTGTCAAATTGGGATTAGACATCCAAATGGAAAATTACATGTGCCAGCTAGAGTTAGGTAACTCGCCGCCTGATAATCCAGATCTACCCAAGGCAACAGTACGGAAATATGAGACCAAAAGCGTGCCGCGAGGAAAATATTCCCAGGTACCTGTCTCTAGTACCGAAAGGTATAGCGAAATCGTACCAGAATCCAATCCATGCGAAGAGCTAGAAGGAACGTCCGTAAAACGGACCGAATCCTCAGCCGCTCCTAAGAGCCGCCCGAGTACGGGTGTAGCTATACAAATAGCCGCAATGGAGGATGATACGCAAGAAGCACGAGCTGAGCATAATGCCGCCATGCAACCATCTGAGTTTTCAGAAAGAATTGAGAAGAAGTCTAAAGCTACCTTGGCAAGTCCAAGCAAAGCTAGCACTCACTCATCATCTGAAGATGACGGATTGAACGATCGACTAGATCGATGGGCTAACCAAAGCGGTACCCGAGACCACACCTCCAAAAAGGAAGTTGGCCATCGGAAGAGCCCCGTATCAAAGAAAGACCGTAGTGAGCTAACAAAGTCTCATAAAGGAAAAGATCGAGAGCGAAAGCGCGACAATTCCACGGCAAGACGAGAAAGTAAATCGTACGATGATAATACCTCATCCTCAGAATCCGATGACGAGCGCCGAAAGCGTGCGCGTACCATCGATAAATTCGCTGATGAAGGAACTGGAAATGCTACCAGTGATACCGACGATTACATCTCCTCATCGGATGATTCACTACGCGTGGAAAACGTAGTAGTAGAACGTAGAAGGCCATCACATCACCAAGACTCCTCAGAGTCCGAAAAAGGTGAATGGAATGATAGCGCATCCGCTAGCGATGATAGCTCATCTGATAGTGACCTAGACGTGCGAGCAAGTCAACATAAGACATACCGCCGCAAGCGTGCTTTAGAACGAGGTAGGAAAACCCTCCCGTCTAAGCATGACCGTGAGAGACATAGGCCCTCGAGATCGAGGAGCCCGGAAGAGCCAAGGCATAAGGACCGTTCTAGATCACCTCAAAGAAGGGATCGTTCGAGATCCAAAGCCAAGCATTCCGAACCCACGGTACCTAGGACGATCACTACGGACCCTCCATGGCGAGAGGAGTTCAAAAGTTGGAGGCACAAGAGAAAACTGGATAAATCCAACTCTTCCCACCACGACAATTCAGATCGAAGCGATAGAAAACATCGCGGAAAAGCTTCTAGAAAGAAAAGCAAGAAGGATAAAGACAGAGAATCCCTGTCATCTTTCCAGGTAGAACATGTTGGCCTCAGTGCCATGTTGTCAAACCTATTGACATTCTCCGATTCAGAATCTGATCGAGAAGAAGTCGATTCATCCGAATCAATCACGGAGCAAGCTGTACTAGCTACATCTTCCTCGAGTGATCCAAGTGGAACTTCGCATTCAAGCGAGCCTAGCTCCTCGAAAGAGCCTCCTAAAGAATTCTTCGACGCACTACTAGAACAACCCGAGCATATAGCTCGCGTAAAAGAGAGTGGTTTAGACCGCGCTACTTATCTAGAGAAGGTCCTACGTGCACCCACCAAAGAGTTGGCTGACATGTATTATGACCTAGCGAAGAAGAAATACCTCGATAGAGAGAAGGAAAAGGTACCACGATCACTACAATACCCGGAAAGACTAACGAGCAACGCTCAGTTTAGACCCGGAAGCAACGTGAATTCGAATGAGTGGAAAAAGCATTTCATGTCTGAATGTGCATTTGTGAAGGAAATATACCTCACACCACTATGCTTAAGAAGCGCATTAGATGGGAAGGTCGCCGCGGCCGTACGATCAAACTTTAGCAGAGAGAAATTCAAGGGAAAGTATGAAGCCGAGCGCTCAGACTTGATACCTTTCGATTCCGTATGCAAGTTTCTTTCAAAGACGTACGATAGACCAGGTCGACTAGAGGCAGCCCTATTGGACTACCTCACTCTATCACAAGGAAAGGGTTCTGTACGTGACTTAATCACCACAAGGACGAACAAGATTGGTATCTTGAATCGCCTTGGAGCAACCCCCTTAAATGAGGACTTAGATCGAGCTCTAGTGTTGAGAGCCTTATCGGCCCCACTATCCGAGTACATCGCCTCAAGACCCCATCACCTAAAATACAGCGTTAACGAAATATTTCGTATCGCGAAGACACGTGAGGTTGCTGTGAATAATGCATCACGCACTGCACGGAGTGAATCTCTGAACTCAATTTCGAAGCGAGGAGGAACAAGTTTCCGCAATCGAAAATACGATTCGAATCCTCGCACGAATGGGAACAAGGGACGTTTCCAGAAAAAGAGCCACTTAAATGCGGCCATTTCGAAGAACAACCATAAACGAGCGACAAGTAGGCACCCTAATAAGGCTTCCCTATTCGCCTATGGTAACGGAAACGATGAACCACGAGTATCCACTCGGCTATTCCGCACTAATTACAGTGAGGCCGAATGGAACGTACGTGTAGGTCCGGACGGTAAAATTAAACCGGGTGTGAATCCAAAGGATCCACGCCACCGGAACAGTTTCAACAAAGACACTTATCAAGGTAAACCTTGGTGTCTAATTTGCAAAAAGCCAGGTCACGACATGACATCATGCAGAAACCCCCAACCTACGGGTGGGAAAGGCAAAGGCAAAGGACGGGGAAATAATAAGAGTGGAGGCCGAGGGCCTAATAAATTTCGTCGCTAGGAAAAAGCCACTTTCTCTCATCTCACTGTCTCTTATGACATAGAGGAGGAAGTGGGCGTCCCGACAGAAATAGCCAACCTATGTGCAACAACTAGGAGTTCAAAAGGTAACACCAGAGGTTCAAAGCGAACACACTCAGGTAGTTCCACCAGAACACGAGGCCCACCCTCATCCGCAACAAATGCGCATGATAACCATCCCCCAGTCACGGGAGGCGATTCTGCCCCCACGAAACTGGCAAACAAACAATTCATCATACCTACATTTTTATTTGGCGTGCAAAAAGCGCGTTGTATGATTGATACAGGAGCTTCCATCTCGTTCACTAGTCAACTAGTGGTAAATACTTTACGAGGGAACCCTAACTTGAAACACGAGAAAATAGTCACTTACAGAAGAAACTTAGTAGTATCCCTGGGTGATGGCAGTACAGCCACCGCGTGTCAAGGAGTCGATGTCCAACTAAATTTCGCCACGGATAATATGCAAGCGCAATGCGCTATACTTCCTAGTCTTCCTAACGGAATAGACTTGATCCTAGGAAATGATTTCCTGAGCAAATTCGACATACTCATAAGACCAGCACGAGCAGAATGCTCCTGGTACAGCAAGGCGCAAAATAAGCACCTATGCATACATGGATGCTCTACAATAATGCCGATGCAAAACGCTCCGCATAGAGACAAAAGCCATCCTGATGGAAGAGCGGACTTGCTTCGCCACCATATCCTAACATTAGGAACAAATAACGACACTGAATCTGACATAGAAATAGTCGACTCGGTGGAATTGGGAAAACGGTTAAGATTACTTCGCGAGAAGGCGCAAAATAAGCGCATGAAAAATCCCTCGCTAACCGCCCAAGAATCACTTCAAGACGAAGTGGCATATGTCATGACAACAGCTTCACTTCTGAAAAACGTTGAAGAAGCTGTCAAAAATGATAGATCCAAAAGATGGCAGCCTAAAAAGCGCCAAAAATCTTCTACATTTCGACAATGCTCTAATAGCTCCTGCTCCGCAGCCGCTATAAACCTACCTTGTAAAAGACGTCCTGAAAAGTTGATGTCTGCTTGCAGCAAAAGCTGTCACAAGGTAGCAACATTAGAAAGGCATGGTAAACTACCCATGACCTCCGATAACGGCATCACTTCCGACAAGGCAGACGCAGAAGTGGAGGCTATAACGAAGTACATGAGTCCTAGAGCTCGTGACTACTCGTTAGCCCCATCGAAACCGACGCACATGCGGACCATGCCCAAAGGACGAAATTCTGGTTCTGAACAGATAAAACAAATGGCAGCACCGTCCGCGACAGGAACCAAAGTAAAAGTTCCGACAGCCAGACGTGCTCTACAATTCCGACCAATAGGAGACGACACAATGCACTCTAACATAGAGCCTACCTTACTTGACCATTCGGTAGGCGACCTCCGGGATACTATGTTATGTTTAGCAAGTGTGAACTCCTCTAGCAAGATAAAATCACAGCAAATTTTAAAAGGGCAGGGCGTGACACGACATGACATCGGGTCCCCCGCGGGTATGACCGTAACGAAGGGACAAGGAAGTATAGACTCTTATGAGAAGAGTAAAAACTTCCATGAAATGGAGAATCCAGTGCTAAGCATGGACAATCCAACAAAATTCAAATCCCGGAAACCCTCGCGAAGCATGTATCCCAAAGCGGGTAATAGAAACCGATCGGCGTTTCCACGAGAAAATCTGTGTGCATCAAGCAAAAGGAAACTCGAAGCGTACCGCGCTCGAGAACTAGAGCCGCAAGAGGGCGAGCTAGCCAACAAAAACAATGGAATGTTTGAAAAAATTTTACAAAGTAAACTACCCGAAGAGTTGATAGACAAAAGTCATCAACCCCAATCTTCGTGGTTACAACAAACCTTAGCGAAAGACTATGTATGTCTCAAGCCCATGAAAGGCTATAGAGACATGCCAATAGAAGAAATGGTGCGCATCGAAGACAAAGATGATCTTACCGATTGCCCCATTCCTAGTCGCAATTACAAAATACCACGAGCATTACTTCCAAGCCTCGAAAAATTCATCGTAGAAATGAAAAACGCAGGATGGATAGAAGACTCCACAAGTGAATTTTGTAGCCCGGTTTTAATCATACCGAAGGGTTTGCCACACGAAAACAAAGGCTACCGATTTGTAGTAGACCTACGACAACTAAATGCACGGACAAAGAGCCTGCAGTATATGGTTCCCGAACTAGGGGAAATGTGGGCGAAACTGAGAAACGCAAAATTTATTTCTAAGTTAGATTTGCGCCATGGGTTTTGGCAAATGGGCTTACATCCCGACAGTCGCCACAAAACGTCATTTTCATGTGAATATGGAACATTTCAATATCGCGTTTTGCCAATGGGACTTCTCACTGCTTCAGCAGCTTTTCAGCGCTGGGTAGAAGGACGCCTCAAGAAACATAACTTATTATGGCAACGTGTTAACATCGGAGACACATCCGAAGGTACATACCTCGACAAAGACAACCAACGATGTAAAGGATGGGCGGCGTGCTATATGGATGACTTGATTGTCTTCTCTAATAGTGCCGAGGACCACCAGACGCATCTTACCCGTTTACTCGAAGTTCTCTCAGAAGAGAAAATACACTTATCCGTCGAAAAATGTGCTTGGTTTTGCCAATACGTACGATTCCTTGGTTGCATCGTTGGCAACAATGAGTTGGCAATGGACCCCAAGAAAGTACGAGCCATCATCACGATGCCTTGCCCCAAAGCACAAGAAGAAATCCGCGTCTTCCTAGGACTCACCGGATTCTATCGTAAACACATCGACGGATATGCAAGAATAGTGACACCTCTCACAGATTTACTCAAAAAAGGAGTAAACGTGATCAAAGACTGGACCCCGTCACATACGGAGGCCGTCGAAAAATTGAAAGAGGCTATCACCAAATACCCAATCTTACGCCAATTTGACCCACAACGTCGCATATTTCTATGTACTGACGCCAGCGCATTTGCTATAGGTGGAGTTTTATGGCAAAGATATGGTGAAGACCCACTACCGGTGGCTTATGTCAGTCGAAGACTGAACAAACATGAACTTAACTATTCGGTCCAAGAGCTTGAATGCCTGGCCATAGTTTACAGCGTAAAAAAGTTCCGCCACTACTTGCTAGGATCACCATTCGAAATCAAGGTTATGAGTGACCACCAATCACTTCAATATCTCAAAAAAGGTCGTGAAGCCGGAGGCCGTATAGCCCGTTGGGCGATGGCTCTTTCCGAATACAACTACCAAATTGAATATTTACCCGGGAAATCGAACTTACTAGGTGATGCCTTGAGCCGACTTGTCGCCATTGAAACGGAGCACATCGCGGAAAAAACACGGCCACGCCAAACGGCTGAGCTAGCGTCACTTTTCCCTGACGTTCACTCCGAGATTGCCTGGCAAGCGTCACAAGGTCTGCTAGAACTGGAAAGTTCAAGCAATGAAGATAACGCGAATGAGACCTTCCACTTCTCAGATCGCGATATAGACTTCGGCGAATTTGGCTATGGCCAATACGAAGCCGAACACGAATCGATACTTTATTATCAAGCGAACGTACAACAAACCTTTATTGAAATCAAGACAGAACATTATCAGTTGTGCCCCGATTTTGGGAGCATATACAAGCAACTGAGCTTGCCTAAGCAGTTCAAACTTGATGATCGCCTGCAGAAAAATATGCAGAAACAAGATGATCAACAATCAAAGTTACGTACAGCCAAACAGACAATTCCAAAAGGTAAGCTCATCGTCACAGAGACGCAAGCAAAACAAGCCATAAAAAGCGGGAAATATATTCTACGCCATGGTTTGCTTTACCATACCAGCCACACCGGTGAAGAATTAGTCTGTGTGCCAGACGACAGTCTAGAGCATGGCATGCCAACATTACGCAATAAGCTAATGACAGAGGTCCACCAAGGACTTACCGCAATGCATCTCGGTTCCAACAGATCCGAGTATGAGATACGGCGGCATGCATACTGGCCTCGCATACGACAAGACGTACACATTTTTCTAGCTGCTTGTGCAAAATGCCAGCAAAACAAAATTAATAGGCAGGCACCGCAAGGTCTCTTACAGAGCTTAGCAATTCCTCGCCGGCCAGGCACACATTACGCACTAGATTTTGTAACGCACCTGCCCTTTTCTTCAAGGCAGGAATTCGACGCCCTATTGGTTATAGTAGACCGTTTCTCAAAAAGAGTATGGTTAATACCAACATGGGGTACAGCTACAGCCGAAGTGACAGCCATGCTTTTTCTAAAGCACATCATATATGAAAATGGCATAGCACTCGAGATTGTATCTGATAGAGATAGCAAATTTACATCCAAATTTTGGACGGCTTTCCACGCACATCTTGGAACAGCTCTTAAGCTATCGTCTTCAAGACACCAGTCAACGGATGGGACCACAGAACGCATGATTGCTTTCGTAGAGGAAGCCATGCGCATGTCCATTACATACCGTCAGAACACCTGGGTCAAACTCTTGCCAAAGATTCAGTTTTCCATTAACAGCACTCCGTCTCGAGCCACTGGCTTATCACCTTACTATATAGAAAAAGGGAGACATGCGGTTACTAATCTTGACAGAGACAACATACTGCGCCGGGGCGATTCAACCGACCCTGACATAGATGAATTCGTAGCTGGAATTCATAATATTGAACAAGAAGTACGAGAACGGATGGAACTTACGAGACAATGGATGGAGCGAGATGCCGACAAACGACGCAGAAACATCTCAGCATCCCTATATCCTGGAGCCTATGCATATCTTTCAACCAATGGAATAACATTACCATGGGATAAGGAACGCCGGAGTCGCAAATTGCGCCAACTCTATTACGGCCCTTACAAGATACTGCGTCAGCTATCTCCAGTCTCTTTCCAACTGAAACTTCCAGCTGCCGCTAGAATTCATGACGTATTTCACTGCAGCTTGCTCAAGCCATCGACTGATTCACAGACCCTTGGACTGCACGGGACCCCACTCCCGGCAGCCACGGACTCTGACGAATACGAAGTGGAGAAAATCTTGACTAGGCGAGGCGAAAACGATCACTTACAATACCTAATCAAATGGAAAGGTTACCCAATGGACGACTGTTCCTGGGAACCTGCATCAAACTTGAAAAACGCAAAGCGTGTTCTCGCCGCTTTCGATAACAAACACGAGACTGAGCAGCGACGACGGTTGCTATAGTTCACTTAAGCTCTCTCTCAGCAACATTCTCAGAATTTCATTAGCTTAAGGCCGTGCCTTGGAGCCGCCGAAATCAGCAATGAAAGGAACTCATAAAGCGCCAAATCACGTGAAAGTACAGTCACTGCGACACTCTATGCGAAGTACTAATACTGCGAAGTAACATAGAGACCACTTTAACTGAAAATCACATGATGGGCCACTGCGGACCCCGATGCCAATCCAATACGGATTGGAGCGACAGCCGATCCATTGTGGAATCCGCTGCGTTCGTTCGAAAAAGACATTGCATCAGCCGGTCCATTGAGGACAAACGGCAGCTGCGCGAACGTTAGCCACACGGCTAGCGTGAGAATTAGCTAATCATATCACGTTATTCAACATAAAGCGTTGGAAGTGGATCACCCACTTCACCGCTATTTCAACTTAACTTAGATTCAAAAAGTTGCTTTGTTGGGATAGGGTAAACTGTTATCACGGTTTCCCCCCACAAATATAAAAAAAAAAAAAAATGAAAGTTTTGGATCCGATTTTAGATCCGATCGAAAATCCTACATGCGACCCATCCATAGGGATGACATGGGAAAATCAGACGTTCGATGAACATCTGCAACAAAACTGAAGCATTTTGAGTAAAACATTACCAGTACGCGTGGTATTATCGACCTTAATTTTCCGGCCGACTGTACCCTTGCACTGTATATAAGAACCAGATTCCAAGTTTGTGAACAACCACAACTGGTCGGATCATTGATCCTCGGCAAGACCTCGAAAAGGCTTACCTGGGAGGGGCATGTGAGATACTCGACCAACTGAGGTTAGAGATTACCTATCAATATGCGATAAGTCACATAGACCTATATGAAGGGCGGAACAACATAGTTCATGCCCAGGAATCAGGTTACCTTCCTATTAGAATAGGAGGAAGGGTAAGGCTCCCATAAGATATCAATACCAGCACTAGAATAGAGGTACGACTAGAGGATAGCCATATCTATGTGAGAAGAGCCTAGAGCGACTTCCCGTAGCAATTGATACTACCCAAATCGTGCCCCGATTCAGGTACACTGGTACATTGATTATTAAGGGAGAAATGAGGGTTATCTGAAACAGAGTGTACCTAATTATTAGAGGTACAGAATTACTCAACAGACATGCCCGAATAAAACGCCAACTAAGAATCCGGATACAACTGTACCAAATTCAGTAGTTAAGATTTAACGGCTGTAGCATGAAACATTACTTCAATACGTGCGCGCGCGCACATATTGCCAAGTT
>Ga0209711_10002787_pt1 | contig 15193 bp, 7 predicted proteins | sample ArcticOcean_MG_C_7_FD_187441 | JGI IMG/M metagenome (GOLD analysis project Ga0209711, IMG submission 187441) | Marine microbial communities from western Arctic Ocean - ArcticOcean_MG_CB11_88 (SPAdes) (version 2) | ecosystem: Environmental > Aquatic > Marine > Oceanic | place: Arctic Ocean... | reverse complement strand
TTTTTACCTTCTGCTATTTGCTCAATAACTATAGGATCATAACCTATAGATTTTAAATACTGTCTAGCAGCTGTATTAGTCATAGCTCTACCCGCCAACTCTAACATACCTCTTAAAGCTTGAGAAGTATTACTTCTAACTTTAAAATCTGGTGATTTTACATTACCCTCTATACCTAGTTCTTTTTTAAAAGAATCTAAAGTAATACCTGGTTTTTTACTAAACTGAGTATTGTTACCTATTCTTTTTCCTTTGGTATAAAATTTACTTTGTATATTTCTTGGAATTCCAGTAGGTAAACCACCTATTGATATTTTTGTATTTGCATTAGATTTAGAAGTAACTGATTTAATTTCAGTATTATTTTCAGGTAATAACTTAATTAAAGATGCAGCATTTTTGTTAACAAACATTAAAGCTCTTCTAGCTTCGCCTTGTGATAGATTTTTTGCAGGATCTAATATTTTACCTGCTACTTTTTTATCACCAAAAACCAATTCTGCTATACTTTCAGCATCTAAAATTCTTAAAGTATTGTAAGTTAAGCCTTTAATATTAAGCTCTTTTAATTTATCTATTGTGTTTTTTAGAAAAGACTCTTTTATTTCATTATTTGGGCCAAACAACTTTAAAGGGTCAGCTGTTGGCACGATATCTTTTTTAGATTCAGTAGAAGTATCTGTTTGTTCTTGTGTTGGACTAGCCATCTCACGTACTCTTTCGTCATCTAAACTAGTTGTTACAGCATCATCTCCTATTTGTTCTTCATAAAACTGTTGTCGTTTTGGAGTAATATTATTAGTTACATGTGTACTAAATTTAGTATTTTTAGAAAGGTCGTAGTTTTTCAGTATGCTTGGAAATAAACCTTGAACAAAGCTAACAGCTTCTTGAGGTGCTATAGAACCAGCCTTAGCACTGTAGCCTAAAGCTTTTAAAGCTAAACTAGTGTATTGACGTATTAAAGATTTTTCTTTAGCTGAACTTAACGGTGCTGATTTAGATTCTATCGCTAGATCATTAGCAGTATCTGTTTCTATATTAAGCAACTCCTGAGTAGACTTAGCTACAGACTTAGATTGTTTAGTTGTATCTTTAGGCGTAACAATAAAAGTATCAACCTCTCCTTGTACTGGAGTAGTTTTTATTTGTTCATATTCCCACCCTAACTCTTTAGAAAACCTATCAACCATAGTTTTGTAAAGTCTAGTTCTATTAGCTTCAGAGCTGTTAAACACAACTCCTTTAACATTGTTTTGTTTTACAAAATCTAAAACTGAATTAGCTACTACACTAAAAGTTTTTATAGCACTAGTTTTACCTTCTAAAGATTTACCCGTTATATCAAGTCCATCCTCAAAGTCTTCAAACTCAACGCTTAATAATTCTTTAGTGTTTATATTTTTAGCTTCAAGTTGTTTTTTTAGCTCAAACTCAGCTTCAAAGTCGTCTGATATATTATCTAGCGGAATAAGTTTTAATCCAAACTGCGTATCACCTACTTTAAAGTCTCCTTCAAAAGTAGTATGGCCAGTATCTATGTTTTCGTTTTCTTCAAAAGCTATATCTTGCTTGGTACTTAAGCTAAGTCTTTTATATTCAGAATCAAATAATTTTTGATTTTCACTTGAAACTAAGTCTTCTTGAATTGACTTTGTTAAGTTTCCAGATTTAATGCTTTTATTATACTCGCGCATAAAATTATAAACATCTTTACCTGTATTAAATTTTATTTTAGCAAATCCAGCTTTACGAAGTATAGGAGTTATAAAGTCCATTAGCATAGTACCTAATCCTTCGTCAAACTTAATCTCGTTTTTAGCTATAGCATCAGAAAAGAAAGCTAAGTATTCATCAGGTGCAGCTTCAAGATCGCTTTCACTGTATAGTCTTTTACCGTTTTTATCTTTTTGATTTGCTCTTAAATCAATAGCGGCGTTTTGCTCTTTATTTAGTTGACTTCTAAAATCTTGTATTATTTTACTAGACTCTTTATTAGTCATTAAAGAGTTTTTAAGTATACCATGTAATAGCTCGTGACTACCTACTGATACTGCTCTAGTTTCTATAGCAACTTCTTTATTTATATATATTTTACCATCTTTAAAGAAACCATTAGCTTCGGAAAATTTAGTTTTTTTAGTATCAAACTGTTCAGCTATTTCAGCAGATGTTAAATTATCTACAACTTCTATTCCAAAAGCTTTACCTGCTTTTTTGGCAAACGTAGAGCTTTCTTCTACCTTAGTAGTTGAATCTGCTCTTATTATATCAGTCAGCTCAGCGTCTAAAGCTTCTAGTTCTTTGTTTTTTGATTCAGTAAGAGCTGTTGACTTTTCTTTTTTTAAATCATCTAACTCTATTTGTAATTTTTTTCTTGCCGCTAATTTATCAACGGCTTCAGCTTCTTGCTCTGTTGTTAAATCTAAGCTTTTAATATTACTAACAGAACCTTGTACTCTTCTAAAGTTTTGTCTTACAACATCACCCTCTGCTTTAGTCATCTTTCCAGACAACACTTGCTCTTCAACGCGGTCATCTAGTATTTGAGAAGATTTACTTAGCTTACTTATCTCAACGTCAATGGCATTTGTTTTAAAATTACCATCTTTGTCACTTTTATATGCGTCTACTACGTCTCCGTATTCATTAGAATCTCTAATCTTTTTACTTATCTCAGCTGTCTGTATAGCTTTGTTAAGTTTAGTGGCTTGCATACTCATAGTTAGCGGCGCGCTTCCTAAACCTGCAAACGCCTCAAAACCAATTTCCTTGGCATCAAATTCTTGACCAGCAGCTTGTCTTCCAGCAACTTCACCTAAACCACCACCTGTTATTTCGATACCACCTACAGCAGCCACTCTAGATAATTTACTAGCTATTTTACCACCTACGCCTTTAGCTACTCCTAACGTCAACAGTTCGACAGCTCCAATAGCTATACCTCTGTTTCTTGCTTTACTTTTTAATTCTGATAGTTTTTCTGGATTATCTAAAACAGCTCTTATCTTTTCTTTAGCTCCAGGATCATTAATATCTCCACCAATTTCTTTCATCATTAACTCATTGAAAGTCAAACCAGCTTCCATCATAGCCATAGAACTAGTCATAGCACCCGCTATACCTCCTGCTATAATTCCAAATCCGAGTCCGGCCGTTCCTGCTGCAGCGCCAGTAGCTCCACCCGCAAGAGCAGCAGCTGCAACTTCTTCAGAATTAACAATAGAGCTATACTGAGAAGCCATTGAGCTAGCAAGCATAGTCGACAGAGTAGAAGGATTATATGCAACTCCTTTTAAAAAGCCCCATGCTCCTCCACCAGCTTCTTCATAGATTCTATCAAATTCTTTCATCTCATAAGACTGAGAATTTAACTTAGCTTGTTTTTGCTGACCTTCTATCCATCTAGTAACCTCTTCGTCTGAAGCCGGATCATCTACAACACCAAAACCACCTAATTCTATTCCTTCGTCAGTTCTTTCTCCCTGCATGTAGCCTTGAGAAAAAGCGTCACGAATATCGCTAAAAAAATCAACTACATTGTCAACAACTCCAACTGCTTCTACATCTTCTTCAGGTTTTTCTTCTTCAACTTTTGGTGAATCCAAAGAACCATCCTCCGACGGTAAGTCCATATCGGACACTTGCTCTACATCCACAGACGTGTCCTGATCCGTGGGCGTTGTCTTTCCCGATTCATCATCTGTTTCGTTTCGACGTTCGTATTCAGCTATGACCATGTTTATTGTCTCTTGAGACTCATCATTGTCAATCATTTTTTGTATAATTCCTTTTAATTCTTCGTTCATTGGATATTATTTTGCTGTTGTACCTAGATATTGTTTATAAGCCTGATCCGCAGTTCTTTCAGTTGAACTTGATTCATCATTAGTATCAAAAAGTATACCCATTTCTCTTAATATCTTTGTTCGCTCGGTTGGCGTAGCGCCTATATCTTCTATCAATTCATCTCTAAAAAACCTTATAACTTCAGAGCGCTGTCTAAGATCGTAAGAAGGATCCTCTTCGTCGTCACCGTATTTAATTGTTACGCCTGTTATTGATCCGTTTTCTGCTTTTTCTAATTCAAAACCTTCTTTTGGCATGAATTGTTTTAAATACTCTTCAGGGTTAGTAGTAAAACTTTTTATTTCAGATACAGCAATTTCTTTATCAGCTGATCCTTTTTTGCCTTTATACTTATCTTTTATAGTTTGTATTCTTGAAGAAGTAGTTTTTTCGTATCCAGATGTAATTTCATTGTTTTCTATCTTCATGTTAGGCAAGAATTTAGATTTAGCTCTGTTGAATACTTCTTGCTCAAAAAGCTTTTGATCTTCTACTGAAATACCTACACCGTTTTCGTTAAAATCTAAGTCTTCGTCGTGACCTAATATTTCTCTCCAAATAACATTAGCTGTATCTCTGTCTTTTAAATACATTTGAACCTTAGCGCGAATTGGACCTTCTATAGCCGTTATTACAGCGGGCATATTAACCGCCTGCACTATAGACTGTATGTATTCTCCGTTTGCATTAGGTTTACCATTTACAATTTCTTTTTTACCAAGATACTGTTCGCTAACAGCTCCACTCTTTGTTAATACTCCAAAGTTTTGCCCGTCTTTAGTTCCGCTTGGTGCTTTAAATATCTCACCTAATTCATCGTCTAAATTAGGTACAAGTCCTGGATCGTAGTTTAAAGCTTGCTGTTGAGGTATTTCAACAACTTCATCGCCGTATATACCACCACTATATCTAACATTCCAAGTACCATCAGCTTGAGGAATGTATTGTTCCACAGCGCCTTGACCTTGACCAGTTCTAACCATTTGTCTCATTTTGTAAGCTTCATAGCCTTTACCGGTTACAGACATACCTCCTTGAGTTCCTGGTCTATTTTCAGAGTTAGTTATATCTTCAAGAAAAACTTGATCCGCATCAGCACCAGTTTTTATACCTGAAACTAAATTAGTGTAAGATTTCTGAAGTGTAGAATAATAATTAAGAGCTTCTTGTTGAGCTTCCTTGCCTTTAGCTGATTTAATATTCATAGTGGCTTTCGCCATGTCATCTATTAAAACTTTACCAGCATCAAACAAGTATGGATTATTAACTCCATTTTTAGACATTTGCTTAGAAAACTCAGCTTGGTTATTTATTATATACTCAGCGTTTTTTTCTAAAGCTATTTGCTGTTCTTTCTGTTGTCTAGACAGTTCAGCTTCTTGCTTTTCTATAAAGCTAACAGTTTGCTTGCCTATAGCGTCTATAGTGTTAGCCCAGATTTTACCTGATTCTCTGTCTATTACAGTTACTGGATTCTCGTATGCTCCCATTTATTTGTTTATTTATGAATCTTGAATGGCTTTTGCCGACATAAAGCTACCAGCTACATTTCCTACCGCACTCACGGTGCTTGATATAGCTGCCGACTGATCCGATCTAGCTTGTGCAGCTGCTTGAGCTTGCCCTGTTATTTGAGCTTGTTTTCTATTAAGCTGCTCTGTTTCTCTTCTTTCTTTTTCGCTATAAACAAATTCTTTACCAGATACGTCAGCTTGCTGCATTCTACCCGCTTCACCCATTAATGCTCCTTGAACTCTTTTAGCTTCAGATAATTTAGTAGCTTGCAAGTTTTGTTCTCCTCGAGCTCTTAACTGATTGTTATTAGCTTCTTGCGTTTCTATACTAGCTGATATACCTTTTTTACTTTCTAAAGCCATCCTAGCCAAAGCAGTTGCTCCACCAGCGCTTGCTCCTGTAGATCTAAGAGTGTCTAGCGTGTTGGCTAGCGCTAAATCTGTTTGTTCTGCTTGCATCTCTGCTCCAGCTGTAGAAACGCTTAGAGAGTCAAAAGGATTACTAGCTATAGAGCTAAGATCAGAAACCATTGCAGATAGATCAGTTACACCTTCGTAAGGGTTTATTATAGCCTGTCTATTTTTTTCTAATTGATCTAACTCTCCAGTCAAACGTCTTTTTTCTCGCTCAGCTCTTTTAGCTCTTTTGCTAGCTGAAGAAGATCCAAAAATACCTCCTATTAAACTTGCTGCACCACCTATAGCTGCGCCTATAATGATAGCTGAAGTTCCATATAGCCTTTCGCCTTTTAAATTACCCAATACAACTTGAGTTGACTCTACGCATAGTGAATCAATTAAAGTTGTTATTTCATTTATTATTAACATATTCTGTATATTTTTCTTTATTAATGCAGCAGTTGTATTCTTCTAGTAAGTCGATGTCTTTTATATCGTTTGGATTATTAAACACGTTTTGAAATATTGATTCTTCGTGTGCATATATAACTCTTTGTATACCTGCTTTTGAAAAACCTAAATAAGGGGCTTCGTAGTCTTGCTCTCCGTCCTCGCTCACAACGGTTATGTATCCTTTTAATAGGAACCAAGCATGATCTCTTTTATGTACAGCGCCAAGAACTACAGAGTCTTCGTTCATAGTCATTTGTCTTAAGTATATTCCTGGAGCAAAATCATGTTTAAAAGTAACCCATTGACTATCTTCTCTACAAACCTTACCGTCATTATGTATTAATAAATCATTAGATTTATTTTTAATAGCATTATTAACCAAAGAAGAAACCTTGTTGTTGAAGCTTTTAGCTAAAATATTATTTTTAACTTTAAGTAATGTATTCATTTAATTTAATTTAATAAGACGACTCTACATAATTTGAAGATGCCGCGAACAATTCTTTCATTCCACCTACGTCAGTTACATTATCTGTAGACATCGTTACTGTTGCAAAGTAACCCTTTATACCTGTCATGTCAGCTCCAAACATAATCTCACCAGCTGCGGCTGGACTATTGTTTATTAAGTTAGACATATATTTATTTTCTTTACGATCAAAACCAGCATGGTTTATTGGAGGAGTTAATTGAGTTGGAAATGAATTACCATAGTTGTCGTATGATCCTTGATTATAGCTATATACTAAAGCTGTTGTATCTCTAGTTCCTAATCCCCATTCGTCATTTAAAGCACCTTCTGGAGCACCAATACTATGTATTCCAGTTATATCTGATTGAAATGCATTTACTTCCCAACCATTTCCTCCTTCATAGTTAATAGTCTTAAAAACCTTAGACATACTAACCTTAGGATTAAATATAAACTGTATGCTAGATTTATATTGAGTTCCGTAGAAGTTAGATCTTAAAGCGGTAGGACTATAATGTAGCCACATACTACCGTCCTTAATAGTGTAGTATTCGTTTTTAATGCTGTCACCATGATCTGGAGCATACTGAAAGAAACTAGGAAATCCATTTACACTATCGTCAAAAGAAAGTGTTTTAAATACTTGAGCAGAACCAGGTGTAACGTATTTCTGCAAAGATAAAACATATTGTCTTGAATGTATATCCCAAGCTCCTATAGCTTTACCTGTTGAGGTTATAGCATCACCGTTTAAAGCGCTTAATTCATCTCTAAAGAAATCAGACATACCGTAATTAGATATCTCAGTCAAACCGTCGTTAGAAAGCCTTAAAAGCACGTTTCTGTTTTTATCAGTAAAGTATTTTCTTCTGCCATAAATAGCAAAACTTTCAGGGTTTCTACTAATACCAAAGTCACCAGCAAAACCAGTAACAGGTCCAATAACAACGTTACCTACAGTAGATATTTGACCTCCTTCTGCCGAATAAATAGCATTTTTATCTATTAAAGCACGACTTACTTTTGATTCTTGAAATATTATTAAATTAGTATCTTCCGCGTATAATCTCTGTATAGATCCGTGTGCTGGATTTACACTTTTTGTTATGTCAGTTCCTACTGAAAATACATTAGTATCATTTATACCGGTTCTAGAATTAAATATTCCAGAATATATCATGCTGTTAATCTTAAAAATAGCATTAGGCTCGCTTTCAGTTAAATAAGCTTTTACTCCTAAATCTGTTTGCGTATTATTGTATCCACCTGTTATTCTGGCTTCTTCAACAGCCCAGTTAGCATCATTAGGCGTAGCTGGTGTTTGCTGAGGATAAGTACCATCTCCTCTAGAGCCATTCCACATGGGTAGACTAGTGGGTGTATTATCATTGAGTGTTTTTCTCAGTATAAAACTGTTAAAAAATTTAACTTCTATTACTCCAGCCATATTATATTATTACTTGTTATAGTAGATTTTCACCTAAATTAAATAGCGCTATATCCAGTAGAAGGAACAGCGGTACCATTTACCTTTTTACCAGTAGCATCAAATTGCGCCATCCATCTTCTTTCGTTTAAAGAATTACTGTTAGTTAAATAATTAGCACTAACAGGAGTTTCGTCACCTTGATTACTAGAATTTTCAGCGCCTACACCAGCTGAACTTGTTCCTCTACCTGAATACGAATGCCAAGTTCCATTAACTTGAATTGGTGTCCATTTAGTTGTAAGAGTAGCGTCTGTGTAAAATTGAGTTACATATTTATAAGACCACTCTTTAGCAAAAACCACAGCTGTTGGGTCAATAAAAGATGCTAAACTAGAGCCGTTATATCCATTAGACACAGAATAAGAATAACTTGCACTTCCACTAGACACGTTGTTATAGTAAAAATCTCCAAAAGAAATTTTAACGCCTACGTTACTTTTTATATTATCACTTCCTCTAAAAGTAAATACGTTATTAGGATAAATCCATTGTTGATTGTTAGCAGGACGTGGTATAGCTCTAATGTCTGTGCCTGACAAGATATCTTGAGGATATCTCATTAATAGTCTATAATCTCCAAATTTATCAGGCTGAACCCCGTAACCTTGATCTTTACCAAACGCAAAAACAAAAGACGCGGTTGAACCAGTTGCAGCTTGGTCTGTTGGTTGTGGAAAAACAGAAGTAGCTTGAACTGCGTTAGGATCAGCACTTCCCTGAGTAGGTCTAGGAATAGATTGCGTATTATTTGTTACAACTCCTAAGTTAAAATTATCATTATTACCACCACCTTGAAGTTGAACATTTTGTTGAGTTTTACCGAAAACTATGTCTCTGCCTTCTACATCTACAGCGGTTACCCAGTTTGTAGTTCCAGCAGCTCTAAATTGCATGTAACAAGGCCAAATAGCACCATATTTATTATTAGGACCTGGCCAGTAACTTGTATTTGCATTACCCCAAGTTTTAAAACTAAAATCTAATTTAACGTAAGCGGTACCAGATTGAAGATCATTACCGCTATTAGGTAAACTAGTTTGAAAAGATTTAGGCACGTAATTAGTGTTTAACCAAGTGTAACCATTGCCATTGCCAGACGGGCTGTAATCTACGTAACCTCCAGGATCACCAGTATTAATTCCTGTATTCACAAATTCTTGTCTTCTGCCGTCTACGTTTATTGGAGTGCCGCTAAAATCTAAAGCAGGATAAACAGCCCTAGTAGAAAGATTAACCGCAGCTGGCATGTTACCAACAACATCACTGTAATCATTAGCCCAGAACAAACCTGAAGACTCAAGACCTGCTGAAAAATCTCTATTATTAGCCGTTCCAAAAGTAGAGTTTATTTGCTCTTCGCCAAAAACAACTGTTAACGTTTTTAATGCAAAACCTTGACCTGAATCTGTTACTTTTAATACTACGGTAAATAAACCGCTAGCATCTCCATTTCTTTGAAACAACTTAGCTGTACCTAAAGCCGTTTGAGGTTCTAATGTTATATTTAAACCTGGACCTAAATCAGGGCTTTGAGAAACTATTTCGTAACTTAAATCTGCGCTTTGAAGTGTATTTGTTATATTTGGCACAGCAACGCCATTTGTAGCTGTAGCCGTGTATATAGAATCACTTAAGTTCCTATCACCTGAAAAACTAATTGAATCTAGTGAAGTAAACAGAGGATCAACATTTGTTAACCTCTGCACAATAGGCACTATTACATTAGTTGAACCACCTGCAGAATTATCTGTCACTGAAATATTAAAAGTAATCCAGTTATTTATATCATCCAGCTGATGGTACAAAGTATTTAAACATCTTAAATCCCATCTTATAGGCGTGTCGATTGTTCCTCCTCCAGTTTGAGCAGTTAAACTCCAATTGTCTTTCCAAGGATTTCCATCAGGACCAATAGTTTCGCCAGCAACAGAAACAGAAGAGAGTTCTAAGACACTATCTATTATTGGATCAGGAGTTAAACCTGGTCTTACAGGGTAAAATCCAACGTTGCCACTTACTGTTTGATTGTTTGTAGTACTTTCATCTTGTGACCATGTGAAGTCATTATAACCACTAGCATCTATAGTGTCTGATGCGTCATTATATTCAGATATCAGCCCACTAGTAGACGTTTCGTAGAATATATCAATTAAAGATTCTACAGGAGCTGTTTCAAACACGCCTAAAAGTATTTTGTATTCTGCTCCTGGATTTCCGTTAATTTGAAGAGATCCTATAGGTAAAGGTAGTGTTTCAGGTGGATTTCCTACGTTATTTTGAGACAATCTAGCCACGTAAGGATCAGAGTCTGTTTGATATACAGTTCCAAAAGGAGAAACATTTTGAGCATCTGCAAATAAATTATCTTGTTCTGCTATAGCTACTACAGTTTGCGAGTTTATTTGAGGATAATAAGGACTTGTGAATGTGGGCGCATTACTTCTTTCTGGAGTAACTCTACCATATAGTTTAATATCACTTCTATACTGTCTTTGCTCTGGACCAACTTCCGTTAAATCTCTAGGAACTTTATTTATATTGTCACCTATTAAAGTTATGTGAGCTATTGAGTCTTGAGGATCTGGAACGTTACTAGCATTACTAGCGTAGTCTGGATATCCATTTAATATTCCAGGTAAATAAACATTATAATAGTCTTGCTCTGTTTGTTTAACAACAACCTTATAAGAATACCAACCTAAAGGATTGTATTCGCTGCTACTAGCATTACCATTGTAAAGACCTGGATATCCAGCGCCTTCTATATTAGCTGGTATTTGACCGTCTATTATTATTTTTAAAGAATCACCTGACCAAGAATTTATATTATTATTTCCTATCCCTGGATCAGCTTTATAAGGGTTATAAAAAGTTGAACCTGAGTAAGTTATACCGCCTTCAACAAAGACTTCATTTTTTTTATTGCCTACAGGAGATAATATAACAGTAGACTGTCTACCATATCTGTCTGATAGTACAAATCCAACTTGATAACTTCTATTTTGCTTTAAAGTATGCATTGGATATTCTATCTCACTAGTATATCTTAAAGTGTTGTTTGTATTGTTGTTGAAAGTGTATTTTTGATTAGCAGCAACGTTGTAATTAAGAGAAGCTGGTGGGGTATGTTTATCTTGAAAATTACTATAAACAACTCTATTACCTATAACTTCTTGACCAAGAGCTTTAACAGGAACTCTATCAAAAACTCTAATTATTTCTGCTTCAGGTAAAGTTTTATATGGTTTTCTAGACTGATATTGGTAAGTATATATAAACGAAGTATTAACTGAATCATCAGAATTAGTCGAAAAAACATTTGAATCTATAGACTCTAGAATTTTAACACTTAAAGCTTCAGACTCTTTGTAAAGTATTTCTATTTCAATAACATCAAGACTAGTGTATAAGCTATTAGCAGCAAATGGAAGTGGAATATATAAAGCTACATTATTAACTTTATTTTCCATAAAAGCCACAATAGAACTTCTAAAAGCCTCGTCTTCATCTGATCCTAAGAAATAACCATCTTGCTTGGGTATAAAAGCTGGTTGAGTAAAAGGAGCCATTATCGAGTACTCTCCATCGTTAAATTTAAACCTATAACTAAATCTAACAAACTTATCTTCTAGATAATCCGGATCTCCAGGCCAAGCAGCGGCTGTACCATTTTGATCTAGTATTGGATTACCTTGAGGTGCGTTTAAAAAAGGATTAACAGTTCCATCTGGAAGTGTAGGCGAAACAACGTCTTGCATTGAGGTATAAGAACCAGATCCACTAGTATAGTACATGTAGATAGGTTGATACGGGTTGTATTTAGCAACAGACATTTTGTCTTCTGTGTTGTAATAAACACCGTCAGCTATTTCCCAGTTTATTTTACGTGGTTGATTCCTGTTGTCTGTCCAGAAAAGCAAAGTTTCTAATAAATTAATGCCATATATTGGCGAAGATTGAGAAAAATTTAAAAACGAACCATAAACCAAAAGAGTTGGGTTTTGCTTTGTTGTGGTATTATAAGCGTATATAAAATTGTTAGCTGAAGTACTATACGTAGCAGCGCCTGTTGAAGCGTAATTCTCGTCATTGTAATCAGTTAAAAATACAAATATAGTGCTAGTAGCTGTATCAGTGTACATACCTATAGACTTTAAATCTAAGCTAGTTATAGCTGGATCATTTAGAAAAGCTACAGCAAGTTGATTAAAATCAACAGCTAAAGTATTTCCTAGTGCGTTTTCTAAAGCACCTACGTCTTCGCCTTCTGATTTACTAACTTGTATATTTTGTCCGTCTCGATATTCGCCAGATGGTAGTAGTCTACTATCCAGATCTTTATTCATTTTAGACTTTATAAAAGCATTTTTAACTTCAGCCATTCAATTTAGTATTTAATCCATTTAGATTTACCTCGAGCAATCTGAACAAACTCATTTAATTTTATATTTGACAACCTAATCTTAGCGTTTCTAAGTTTAGCACTTTTTTCACGTCTTAATCTTTGTATAACATATTCAGGTTGATTAATTCTAGTAGCTAATATAGCATGAATAATATGAGCATATAAAGCTTCTTCTGCTAATTTAGGTATTTTCATGTCAGCATCATAACCTAAACCATCTGATATGTATTCTAAAACTATAAGTTTTTCAGCTAGATCACTAGAAAAAGACATCTTACCATTCCTTTCGTTTATAGTAAACCATCCGTTAACTTGAGCTGTTTCAGGTTGTAAACCGTATCTTTGTCCAAAGTAATTGTCTCCATACATACCACCATAACCTAAGCCATCTGACAGCAGCATACCCGTTAAATTACTCTGAGCTGCGTTAATTTGCTCTAGATTATTAGTGGCCCACCGCTCTTCAGTTATAGAAGTAGTATCTACATTTTCACCTACATTATCCTGTATAGGAATACCTTGAGCATCTTGACCAGGTATTTCATAAGGATTTGTAGTTAAAGTTGTAGGATATATAATATGTTTTATTCCTTGACCATCAATCCATGATACGTTTACGTAGTTAACGTAGTCTTGAGGAAGTGGTATGCTAAGATTAGCAGGAATATTTAATTCTTGAGATCGTATGCTTTTTAAAGTATCATAGCTAAACTCTTGTAATCCTCTTTTAGCAAAGAACATCACATCAGTTGTTTTGACACTAGGTATTAATTTTCCAGCGCCAACATAACCAACCATAAAATTAGTTATAACGTCTTCTAGTGTGGTGTATGCATAGCCACCGTAATTATTTTCAACTACGTCACCATAAGCGTCTCTATCTCCATATTCGCCACCATATTGACTAAGTAATTGAACAACAAACCATTCTCCTGCTTGAGGAGCTGTACCTAGAGTTATTACATTATTTAGTACTGTGTAGGCTAAAGTGTATTCTTGAAAAGTTCCAGGAAGACCTAAAGCACTTATATATAGTCTAAAGTTATTTAAATTATATCCAGCAGTAGTTGGATCATAGTTACCAAATATTAGATCAGTATCAAAAGTAGCTGTTATAGTAGAATTAGCTATAGGCGCTTCAAAAGTTTGAGAACCAGCATAATACTGCGAATTAGTTTCGGTTATTAAACCATTGTTAGGTATAGCCATTTGTTAACTTTTTTTATTAGTTTCATCAGCTTGCACTAGAGCAGCAGCTGTTTGCACTATTTCAGGATCTCTTATTATAATGCCAGAGTATAATAATATTTTTAATATAACTTCAGTTTGTTCTGATTCGTGTATTTCAAAATTAGTAGATCCAGTTGGATTGCTTAAAGAGTAAATTGTATTATTCCATACATACTGACCAACAGCACCAGGCGTAAAGCCCCATACTATATTGCTAGGTTTTCTTATGTAATCTACTTTTATTTTATCCGTTATGGTAGTTGGCTTTACAAAAAGCTTTTGATTTTCATAAAGATAAGCTGGATTTATAGTACTTGGTTTAGTTAATCTAGATTGATTAGCATAATAAAACTCATGTCTATCAAGTCTTTGAACAACCTTTTCATCGTTGTAAAGTACGTTACCTAATCTATAAAAAGAAACAACATCACCGTAAGTGTCTGATGTAGGTAGTACAAAATACGAAAGGCCACCAACAGTAGTATATATTGCGTCGCCGAATGTTTTAAAAATAGCTAATTTTTCGTCAATGTTTTCTTGTCTATCCGCATAATCTGTATCCGCTTGAGGTATACGTAGTTGCTGATTAAGATCATCAAAGTATTTTTCAAATATTTCTAACTGCACTTGTGTTGCTACCGTATTAAACTCAGTCGGGGTCATATAACCACGCTGCTCTTTATTCAGTATCATTAAAACAGTTTGATATACTGTATTTACGTTTATAGCCATTTGTTGTTATTATTAAAATAAAGGAGGCTCTCGCCTCCCTTATAGTATTACATGTTAAGAGAACTTTTTCTCTATAGACTGAAAGACTTGAATGCCTTCGTCTGTCTTGAAGAAGGATGCCATAGCTGAGTATGGGTTTTCATCAAAGGGTACTGTCATTAATTTTCTACCATTAGAAGCCCAAGTAAATGTTCTTTGGTCATCAGCTAATTTAATTATATTAGCTTCGGTCGCTCTAATAGCAAAGTTTCTAAGTTGAACATTGTCGTCATTAGCAAGATCTAAGAACAGCTTAGGATTGTGCTTAGCGAATAAGAATAAATCTCTTTTAAGCTCCTTAGAACTCATGTCTGACACTTTAGATCCTAATTCTACACGTAGTATAGCTTCACATTGATCAATGTCAATATTTTTAGCAATGTTCATAGCTTCTAATTCCATTTCTAATTCAAATAAATCATCTTTAGCTTCTTCTACAACATCTTGCTCGTTATATAACACTCCTAAAAGAGGATGATATATAGATAATATTTTTTGAAGAGCTTGATTTTTCTTTTGAACTAATAAACTTCCTTCTTTAAATCTAATGTGGCCAAGTGTAGCTTCGCCAGCTTGTTCATCTTTAAATGGAGAGTTTTGATTAGTAGCAT
>Ga0209711_10002786_pt1 | contig 15194 bp, 11 predicted proteins | sample ArcticOcean_MG_C_7_FD_187441 | JGI IMG/M metagenome (GOLD analysis project Ga0209711, IMG submission 187441) | Marine microbial communities from western Arctic Ocean - ArcticOcean_MG_CB11_88 (SPAdes) (version 2) | ecosystem: Environmental > Aquatic > Marine > Oceanic | place: Arctic Ocean... | reverse complement strand
ATTTAACTTTAGCTGACAGAGCAACTATTGCTAATATGGCACCAGAATATGGTGCAACGTGTGGCTTTTTTCCCGTTGATGAAGAGACTTTAAAATATTTAAAATTTTCAGGTAGAGATCAGAATACAATTGATTTAGTTGAAAACTATTCTAAAGCACAAGGCTTTTGGGCAAGTGATGACATGATTTTTACAGACACACTTTCTTTAGATTTAAGTACAGTTGTGCCAAGTATTTCTGGACCAAAAAGACCTCAAGATAAAGTCTTGCTAACAGAAGCATCAACTGCTTTTGCAAAAGTGCAAAAAGAAAACACTAAAAGAGAAAAACCTGTAGAAACTAAAGTTGAAGGAACTGACTTTAGTATAAAAGATGGTGATATTGTTATTGCTGCAATTACCTCTTGTACCAATACTTCCAATCCAAGTGTTTTAATTGGAGCTGGATTGCTTGCAAAAAAAGCCATTGAAAAAGGATTGAAAGTTAAACCATGGGTTAAGACTTCATTAGCACCAGGATCTCAAGTAGTAACTGACTACCTTGAAAAAGCAGGATTAAACAAACCGTTAGATCAACTTGGATTTAATTTAGTTGGTTATGGTTGTACCACTTGCATTGGAAACTCCGGACCTCTAAATAAAAATATTTCGGACGCAATACAAAAAGAAAATCTTTATGCTGTTTCAGTTTTATCTGGTAATAGAAATTTTGAAGGTAGAATTAATCCAGATGTCAAAGCTAACTACCTAGCCTCTCCTCCATTGGTTGTTGCTTACGCTTTAGCGGGCACAATGCATTTTGATTTATACAAAATGCCTTTAGGTAAAGATCAATCAGGAAAAGATGTGTACCTAAAAGATATTTGGCCAACCAATAAAGAAATAGAAGATTTAATTTTGACTTCAATTAACGCTGACATGTTTATCAATAGATATTCAAATGTTTCAGAAGGATCCAAAGAGTGGAGTTCAATTAAAACTATTGATAGCAGTATTTACAACTGGGAAGATAATTCAACTTATGTAAAGAGACCTCCTTTCTTTGAAAATTTAGCAGATGAGCCCGAAGGTTTTTTTGAAATTAAAGACGCTAGACCATTATTAGTTCTAGCAGACTCAGTTACAACCGATCATATCTCACCAGCAGGGTCGATTAAAAAAGATAGTCCAACAGGAGATTATTTTATGAATCATCAAGTTGAGCAAAAAGATTTTAACTCTTACGGAGCAAGAAGAGGAAATCATGAGGTAATGATGAGAGGAACATTTGGAAATATTAGAATAAAAAATGAAATGGCCCCTGGTACAGAGGGTGGAGTCACAACGTTATTTCCAGATAATAAAGTAATGAGCGTTTACCAAGCGGCTATGGAATATAAAAAAAGAGGAAACAATCTAGTGGTGATTGCCGGAAAAGAATACGGTACAGGTTCTTCAAGAGATTGGGCTGCAAAAGGTACAAAACTTTTAGGAGTAAAAGCTGTAATAGCTGAGAGCTTCGAGAGAATTCATAGATCTAATTTAGTGGGTATGGGCATTCTTCCTTTCCAATTTAAAGAAGGGTTTGATAGAAAAAAATTAAATATTATAGGCTCCGAGTTATTTACTTTTACAAACATTGAAAGAGGTGTTGACCCAAGACAAGAAGTTGAATGTGAAATTAAATATACTGACGGTACTATGAAAAAAATTCAATTACTATGTAGAATAGATACTGAAAACGAAGTTGAGTACTATAAACACGGAGGCATACTTCAGTTTGTGCTTCGTAACATGTTAGCTTAATCCTGTGAGAGAAATTAAAGTAAAAGTCCATACGTCATCTGCTAATTTAAAAAAAGAAGATCAATTAGCTTGGCACATTGCAGAAATTGCTACGGATAAATCAAAACCAAGTGGTGATGCTATTGACATGGTGATTAACAGAATAATTGATAATGCATCAGTTGCGATTGCCTCGTTTTACAGAAAACCAGTTAATTCTGCTAGAGAAATGGCTTTAGCACATCCAAGAAAAAATGGTGCAACTATTTTTGGTATCGATACTAAACAAAAGTTTCATTGTGAATGGGCAGCGTGGGCTAACGGAACTGCTGTTCGTGAATTAGATTTTCATGATACTTTTCTTGCAGCTGATTATTCTCATCCAGGAGACAACATTCCACCTATTTTAGCGGTTGCTCAACAAATGAAATGTAATGGCGCTAACTTAATTCGCGGAATTATTACCGGCTATGAAGTTCAAGTTAATTTAGTTAAAGCTATATGTTTACACAAACATAAAATAGATCATATCGCACATCTTGGACCGAGTGTTGCAGCAGGTATTGGCACAATGTTAAATTTAGACGCCGAGACAGTCTACCAATCTATCCAGCAAGCTTTGCACACAACAATCTCAACAAGACAATCAAGAAAAGGTGAAATTTCAAGTTGGAAAGCTTTTGCTCCAGCTCACGCAGGTAAATTAGCTATCGAAGCAGTAGATAGATGCATGAGAGGTGAAGGTGCGCCAAGTCCTATTTACGAAGGTGAAGATAGTGTTATTGCTTATGTGCTTGGAGGAAAAAATGTTGAGTATTCTGTACCTCTTCCAGAAAGGAATGAAACTAAAAAAGCGATATTAGATACGTATACTAAAGAACATTCAGCTGAATACCAAGCTCAAGCTTTAATCGATTTAGCAAGAAGTTTAAAAAAACGAGTTGGCAATATAGAGAAAATTAAAAAAGTTGAAATTTATACAAGCCATCACACTCATAATGTTATTGGAACTGGCGCTAACGATCCCCAAAAAATGGACCCCAATGCTAGTAGAGAAACTTTAGATCATTCAATTATGTATATTTTTGCTGTAGCTTTAGAAGATGGTATTTGGCACCATATAAAATCTTATACTCCAGAAAGAGCAAAAAGAAAAAGCACTAGAGAATTATGGAAAAAAATAAAAACATTTGAAGATCCTGAGTGGACAAAAAAATATCACCATCCTGACCCAAAACAAAAATGTTTTGGTGGCAAAATTGTAATAACTATGAGCGACGGTAGTATTATTTCAGACGAGTTGGGTCTAGCAGACGCACATCCTAACGGTAGAAAACCTTTTACTAGATCAAATTATATAGAAAAATTTAAATCTTTAACAGATGGAATTATCACTATCAGTGAATCAAGAAAATTTTTAAAGAACGTTCAAAACTTAAAAAGATTAAGCTCTAGAGATATTCAAAAATTAAACATAGAAGTTAAAAAAGGCAATAAAGTAAAAAAACTTTCAGAATCAGGCATTTTTTAAGGCTTTTCTATCACTACTACTGTTTGACTCCCTCCACCTATTTTGGTGAACTGTTGCATAATTAATAATAATAAAGAGGGGAAAATATGTTTAAATTTATATCAAAAATAAGTTTAGTTTTGTCTTTAGTTTTATACTCAACAGTTTCAAGTTTATCTTTTGAGCCAAATAACACTAAATGTATAGCTCCGGCAAACGCTGGTGGCGGCTGGGACTTTACTTGCAGAGCAGTGGGTAAAGCACTTCAAGATTTAAGTATAATTAATGGTTCTTTAGAAGTTACAAATATGGCTGGCGGCGGTGGTGGTAAAGCTTTCGCTGAAGTAGTTAATAAAAGAGGTTCAGATGATTCATTAATCGTTGCAGCTTCAGCAGCAACAGCAACAAGACTTGCTCAAGGTGCTTATCCAGGAAATTCAATGGATCAAGTTAAATGGGTTGGAACTATTGGTGCTGATTACGGTGTTATCGCAGTAGCTGGAGATTCAGATGTTGTAACATTAGGAGAACTTTTAGAAAATCTTAAAACAAAACCTAAAAAATGGGTCATTGGCGGTGGATCTGCCGTAGGTGGATGGGATCATCTTAAAGTTTTAATGGCCGCAAAAGAATACGGAATATCAAATGTTCGTAAAATTAAATACGTTTCTTTTGATGGTGGTGGAGATGCTGTAACTCAATTACTTGCTGGAAATGTTCAAATTTTTACAGGTGATGTTTCTGAAATCAAAGGTTTTGTTGATGCAGGAGATATTAAAATTATAGCTGTACTTTCACCAAATAGACTACCAGGTGATTTTTCTAAATTTTATACCGCTAAAGAACAAGGTGTAAATGTTGTAGGGGCTAACTGGAGAGGCTTTTATGTTCCAAAAGGAATGAGTGATGATGCTTATAATTTTTGGGCTGGCGCGATAAAAAAAATGTACGATACGCCACAATGGAAAAAAACAATGGCTAAAAATGGTTTGGCACCTTTAGATTTATCAGGAAAAGCTTTTGAAGCTTTTGTTGCTAATTCGGTTGCTTCAATACAAACTATTTCTAAACAAATCGGTATTATCAAGTAAATCAATTTAAATTTTAGCGCCTCTTATGAGGCGCTAGTTATTCTTATGAATGATAAAGTGTTTGGTGTATTTACACTTTTACTAACTTTTTTTTATATTTTTTCTGCCTACATAGTAGAGGAAAGTTTTATTTCAGATCACATTGGTCCAAAAACTTATCCGTACATTGTTTCTTTTTTTTTAATATCGTCATCTTTATTTCTTATTTTTAAACCTGACATAAAACCTAAATGGCCAGGGTTTAGAAAAATAATTGAAATTTTAATGACCGCTTTAATTCTAATTATGTATGCAATTTTCTTGCCTATAATAGGATTTGTTTTTTCTACATTCTTTGCTTCAAGCTTTATTTCTTGGAGATTAGGCGCCAAACTATCGTCAGCTTTTATAGCGGGTTTAATTATATCTATTACGATTTTTATTTTATTTAGAAAAATTTTAGGCCTATCTCTTGCAACAGGACCACTCGGGTTTTAATGGAAACACTTAATTTTTTAATAGATGGTTTTAAAGTAGCATTAACCTTAGAGAATTTTACGCTTGCTTTAATAGGTTGTATTTTAGGTACAATCTTTGGAGCACTTCCTGGTCTTGGACCGGCAAATGGAGTAGCTATTTTAATTCCTTTATCTTTTTCCCTAGGACTTTCAGCAGCCTCCTCAATGATTTTATTGGCAAGTGTTTACTATGGAGCAATGTACGGAGGAAGAATTTCATCTATTCTTTTAAATATTCCAGGAGACGAACCTGCCATGATGACCTGTCTCGATGGTTATCCTATGACTAAAAAAGGAAGAGCAGGTGAAGCTTTAACACTAACAGGTATTGCATCTTTTTTTGGAGCAATGTTTGCAACAATTGGATTGGTTTTATTAGCTCCTCAACTTGTAAAAGTTGCTCTGTTGTTTGGACCGGTAGAATACTTTGCATTATTTGTCATGGCTTTTGCTACACTTGGCGGTGTAGCTTCAAAAAACCAATCCAAAACAGTTTTAGCATCTTGTTTAGGCTTGGGAATTGCAACTATTGGCGTTGACCATCAAACTGGCGTTCCAAGAATGAGTTATGAGATAATTGAATTATATGATGGGATAGATTTTTTAGTTGTAATCGTAGGATTATTTGCCGTCTCTGAAGTGTTTGTTTTTATAGAGAAAACAAACTTAAAAAAACTTAATGAAGAAAAAAAGATTGTAATAGGAAACATTATTCCTGAGCTTAAAACTGTGAAAAAAATTGTACCTGCAATGTTTAGAGGGACTTTTTTAGGTTTTCTATCAGGAATATTACCAGGTGCAGGAGCTTCACTTGGGTCTTTCGTAGCCTATACATTTGAGAAAAAAATTTCTAACAAAGATGATACTTTTGGTAAAGGAGATGAAAGAGGTGTTGCCGCTCCAGAAGCAGGAAACAATGCTGCAGCTGGTGGCGCATTAGTTCCTATGCTTGCACTCGGAGTTCCTGGCTCTGGAACTACAGCTGTTCTACTAGCTATGCTAATGACATTAGATGTTACGCCAGGTCCTCTTTTATTCAAACAAAACCCAGATGTCGTATGGGGTTTGATTGCAGCTTTATTTATAGGAAATATAGTTTTATTAATTTTAAACATTCCTCTCGTTAAGTACTTCTCAAAAATATTACTAATTCCTTCAAAATATCTTATGCCAGTCGTTGCTATGGTTTCTTTTGTTGGAATTTATGGAATTTCAGGATCAAGTTTTGACTTAATTATTATGGTAATGTTTGGTTTGTTCGGCTGGCTACTCAGAAAATTAGATATACCACTGGTGCCCATTATAATGGGCGTAATTTTAGGTGAGCACATGGAGTCTAATCTTAGAAGAGCCATGACAATTCATGATGGAGATTGGTTCATGCTCATATCTTCTAATGTATCCATCGTTATTTGGAGCATTACTTTTGTAGGTTTTATCTTACCTTTTTTCTTTAGAAAGAAAATTAAATCAACAATAGGTAATTTACAAAAATAAATATAAGGAGTCGTTTTGTTAGATTAATATTTTTATATATTGACTTAATATGTAAAAATTTTATTTAAAATGTGATAATTAAGTCACTAAAATAAGTCTTTTTACGCCATTTTTTGTAAATATTTAAGTATTTGCGGATATATTTGCCTTTAAATTTTTTGGCAAAATGTTATTAAATGGCCAAGTTAATTATATATATAAATAATAATATAAAGTTAGGAATAAATATGAACAAGTTAAAAACGATACTTTGCACAGTTGTAGCCATTGCTGGTTTTACAAGTGTTTCAAATGCAGCTTCGTTGAATGGTGTTTATCTTGAAGTTGGAACTTCTGCAGTAGGTGTTGCAGTAGATGGTTCAGCGACAGATACAGGATCAAATTCAACTACTGTAGGAACAGTTGGTAAAACAGCTGTAACAGCAAGTTACGGATTAGGATACATGACAAGTAGATCAAACAAACTTGGTTTAGATCTTGGTTATTTAGTAATACCTGGAGAAGCAAAAATCGCAAGAACATCTGATAGTTCTTTATCAGACGTTACTTTCGAAATTTCTGATTCTACGGAATACTATTTAGCACCTATGATTAATATTTCTGATACTTCATCAGTTTATTTAAAATACGGTTGGAATGACGCAGATGTAAACACAACTGGTGATGTTACGAAAATAACTTCATTGGAAGGAAATACATTAGCACTTGGAACAGTTATGTCTTGGGGTTCAAACCTTTACATAAGAACTGAAGCTGGAATGACTGAATACGATTCAATTACAGCAGCAGGTTTAGGAACAAATGCTGTTGGAGGAATTGGTACTGATGAATCAGTTACTGCTACTCCAGATGTACACTACGGTAAGATTGCAATAGGATACAAATTTTAATTTTAATTAATTAAATTTTAAAAATTAAAAGCCTAGTTATTAATTTAACTAGGCTTTTTTTTTATCTTATAATATAGATTTCTAGCACTTAGCCATGCATGTTCAGCTTTTGGCCCAACAAACCAATCGCCACATACACCAAAATTACTTTTTTTATTCCAAATATATTCTGCTGAAGTTGTTGATTTGTTATATGCGTACTTCCAACCATGCACACCTTTAAAGACTATTTTTTTAGTCTGGTATCCTAGTAATTTTTCAAATCTTTTAAGTATCATTAATTGATATTTATTTTTATTATATTTTAGTAAATTAATCGTTTTTCTTGAAAAACTTTCTGTACATTGGACGGTCCACAGAATTTGATTAGTATTAAACCTATCTTTAGTATTTTCCTGAACACCCCAAGAAATAATTTCATCATTAAATTTAATGCTATTAATAGGTAGTTTTTTGCAATTTTTATAGGCAACTATAACTGTGATATTAGGTGTCATATTCACTTTAAAATTTGATATCTTTTTTTTAATATATTTTGACGCTAGTATTTTTAATTGAGGAAAAGGGCAAGTTAAAATTAAATTTTTAAAAAAAACTTTATTTTTATGATTTAAAGTAATTGTCCAGTAATTAGAATTAAACCTTATATTTGTTACCTGCGACTTGTAGTTTACTTTAATTTTTTTAATTAAAAATTTACAGATATCATTATTTCCCTTTGATCCTATATATTTAATTGATTTTTTCTTTTTTTCAAAAGTAAAGTCCAGATGTTTTCCTGGCCATTCTTTAAGAACTTTTTTTCTTTTTAAACTCAGTATAAATTTTTTAAATTTAATAGATTTAGGTGAAAAATATTGAAGGCCATGATCAAAGCTTAAGTTTTTTTTATATCTTCTATTTGAAGATCGGCCACCTGGTCCTCTTGCTTTATCAAATATTTCTACGGAATATTCTTTTGCTAGTAAATTAGCAACAGTTGAGCCCGCTATACCACTCCCGATAATACAGAAATCTTTCATACATGAAATAAGATTCTGAAATTTTCATTTATAGTAATGATACCAATACTATCAAAGCCACCGATTATAAGTTGCAGCGCCACTATTAGAATTACCCCTATACCTATCCATCCAAGCCATGCGTGTTCTTTTATATATTTGGCAAAATAAGAAGCTAACGTTCCGATTAGAACTACAGAGAGTAATAAACCAATAAATAATAGATAGTAATGTTGTTTAGCTGCACCAGCTACACCTAAAACATTATCTAAACTTAATGTAATATCAGCAATAAGAACTTTATAAACGCCGCTACTAAAAGATGTAGACTCGCTTGATTTTAAACGAGGCGATTTTATTTTTTTAATTTCAAATAAATCTTTTCTTAAATTATAAATTACCCAAATTAATAAGATACCACCTAAAATTTTAATCCAAGCAAAAGCCAATAAATAAGTTGCACTTACGGCAAAAAAAATTCTAAATACAAAAGCCGCAGCTACGCCAAATGCGATTATTTTTTTTCTATTTTTTTCAGCATAACCTGCTGCTACTAAACCTATAATGATTGCATTATCTGCAGCCATTACTATATCGATAAATATAATTTGTAGTAAGATAATTGATTGCTCTATTAACATCTATAAAAGGTTTATATTATTTAATTGAAAAAAAACAAAGAATAAAATAATCCATAGTCCAGAATGAGCACTTACATAAATACCTCAAAATCATATTTATTCAAATTATCCATACCTATTTTTTTCTCAAATATAGCTATACCATTTGCTGGTATAGTAGATACCGGTCTAATGGGACATTTGAGTGATGAAAAATTTTTAGCAGCAATCAGTATTGCAACTTCTGTCATAACCATGCTTTTCTGGAGTTTTGGATTTTTACGTATGGGCACTGTAGGTCTCATAGCTCAAGCATTAGGCAGAAAAAATTATGACGAAATTATTTTAGTTTTTATCAGAAATTTAATTTTGGCATTATTTATCGGTCTAGTTATAATTTTTTTTAAAGAACCTGTTATATTTTTAATTAAATATTTTTTTCAAGCTTCAGAAGAAACACAAATTCTAATAAACAAATATATCTCTATCAGGATACTATCTGCACCCGCTGAACTTATTATCTATGTACTTGCAGGACTATATTTAGGCATGCAAAGAACATTTATTTCAAGTTTAATGATAGCAATTTTTTGTTTTGGCAATGTTATTCTAAGTGCAATATTAGTAATTCGTTTTGATCTAGAAATTTTTGGTGTTGCCGCTGGTACCGCTATAGCGGCATATGTAACTGTTATACTTTTTTTAATATTTAGTTATCTCAATCTAAATAAAAAATTAAAGATTTCACCTACATATAAAACAATATTTAATGTAAAAAAAATGTTAAAGTTATTTAATATTAACTTTGACATTTTTATAAGAACTATCTGTTTAACTTTTTCTTTTTTATGGTTTACCTATCAAAGCTCAAGATTAGGTGAAAATTATTTAGCTATTAACACTCTTCTAATGCAATTTGTCATGTTAGCTTCTTTTTTTTTAGATGCTTACGCTTTTTCTACAGAAGCTATTATTGGATTTACTATAGGTAAAAGGGAGAAAAAATCTTTCTTACAAACTGTCGCCAACTCTTTTCAACTAAGTATTTTTTCTGGTGTAATTATTTCAGTAATTTATGTATTTACTTTTAAATATATTATTAATGAATTGACTGATTTAGATTATCTAATATTTTTAACTTTTAATTATATTGTCTGGATAATTATTATTCCCCCGGTATCTTCTATCTGTTATCAATTTGATGGTATTTTTATAGGCGCCTCTCAAACAGCTGAAATGAGAAACGGAATGATTGTATCTATAGTTCTTTTTTTATTGTCCTCACATTTTCTAGTTAGTAATTTCGGAAATCATGGCTTATGGCTCTCGTTACTTTTTTTTATGATTATGAGATCAATTACTTTAAATTATTATTTTAATAGAATTTTAAAAAAATTTTAAATGAAATTTATCTATCAAATTCCTGGTTATTTACTTATTCTAATTGGAGCTTTTTTTTTAAGCTGGGGAGGTCTTTTAGTAAGAGAGTTTGATGGAGCTGATATTTGGCAAATTTTATTTTGGCGTGCCTTCTTTTTTACTATTACATTAATCATTTTTATTTACTGTACGTATAAAGATAAAGCCATATCAGTAATAAAGAAATCTGGTCTTCCAGGTATTTTAGGTGGGTTTGCCATGTCACTTGGTTTTATTGCTTATATAGTTTCAATGACACAAACTACAGTAGCAAATGTTTTATTTATTATTAGCACTCAAACAATTTGGTTAGCTATATTTGGTTACTTGTTTTTAAAAGAAAAAATAAGTCTAAAAACACTATTTTCAATTATTTTAGCAATGATTGGTATAGTTGTGATGATTAGAGGATCGCTAGGAACTGGTTCTTTATTTGGTAATTTTGTTGCTTTGTTTGTACCTATCAATTTTGCTTTTCTTATATTGTTAATCCGAAAGTTTGCAAAACTTGATTTAGTCCCAGCTCTTTTTTATGGCGGGACAATAATAATAGTAGTTGGTTTTTTTATGTCTAAAACTATTATAATTACTCCACACGATCTATTGATTAGTTTTGTATTAGGTACTTTCCAACATGCTTGCGGTTTCATTTGCATAGTTGTAGGTGCCAGAACTACTCCTGCTATAACTGTGGGTCTGTTGATGTTAACCGAAACCTTGCTTGGACCCTTTTGGGTTTGGTTGTTTCAAAATGAAATTCCACCAATGAGTGTATTTATTGGAGGTGGTATAATTATAGCAGCTGTAATATTTAAAACCTTAGAGCAAAAACGTTCAGAAAAACAATTAATCACTTAATATTTTTGACTAAGCCATTTTAACTGGCCACACTAACTCATTGCTTTTTAAAGAAAGATTAATTAAAGTAATTCGTGAACGTAATAAGATCGTAGTTATGTTTAACAACGGGAGACATTGAAAAGTTGAAATAGCAACATAATTCAAGGCCGAAGGAGCAACACCCAGGAAACTCTCAGGCAAAAGGACCGTTATAATAATAACTCTGGAAAGCAGGCGTAAGCCTCACCGAAGGAGCAAATCTCTCAGGTACCACAAACAGATTGGGTAAATAAAAAGAGTTATTATGGAAGTGCAAAAAACAGTTTTATATAATTACCATAAAATATTAGGCGCTAAATTTGTTTCTTTCGCTGGGTATGAAATGCCAATTCAATATTCAGATGGAATTATCAAGGAACATATTTCAACAAGAACACACGCAGGTTTTTTTGACGTCTCACATATGGGTCAGTTCTACGTAAGTGGAGAAAATCTTGAGGTAGCATTAGAAAAAATTATACCCGCAGATTTAAAAAACCTTAAAGTGAACCAATCAAAATATTCTTTTTTACTAAATGATAGTGGTGGAGTAATTGATGACTTGATTATTACAAGAAGAGAAAAAAGTTTTTGTATAATATTAAATGCAGCATGTAAGGATAATGACATCAAACAAATATCAAAATATTTAGGTGAAAATCATAAATTTCATCTTTGCACACAAACATCTTTAATTGCAGTTCAAGGACCTAAGTCTGCTGAAATTTTAGAGAAACATATTAAAGGCGTAAGTGATTTAAAATTTATGCAAGGAAATACTTTTGAATTTGACGGTGAGAAAATTTACGTAACAAGATCTGGTTACACTGGCGAAGATGGCTTTGAAATGTCGGTATTAAACACTCAAGTTGAAAAATTAATTAAAAATCTGTTAGAAGATAAGGTTAAACCAATAGGCTTAGGGGCTAGAGACACACTAAGGTTGGAAGCTGGACTTTGCTTATATGGACATGAATTAAACGAAGAAATCAACCCTATAGAAGCCAACTTAAAGTGGGCGATAGCAAAAAAAAGAAGAGAAGAGGGCGGATTTAATGGATGGGAAAAAATCAAAAATAATATAGAAAAAGGTACATCAAAATTAAGAGTTGGAATTTTGCCTGAAGGTAAAATCATAGCAAGAGAAGGTACAAAAATATTCTCAAGTACAGATATGGAAATTGGAACAATAACTAGTGGAACATTTGGACCAAGTGTAAATGTCCCAGTAGCCATGGGGTATGTAAATTCTAATTTTTCAAAAATTGGAACTATAATTAAACTTGAAGTAAGAGGTAAAAAATACGAAGCTAAAGTTGCTGAACTTCCATTTTATAAAAAGAGTTATGCAAAATAAGGAAAAATTATGAGTGAAAAAAAATTTTCAAAAAAACATGAGTGGGTGTCCGTAGAAGGAGATATAGCAACTGTAGGCATAACAAAGCACGCAACTGAAATGTTGGGTGACATTGTGTTTGTTGAGGTGCCTGAAGCAGGAAAAGTAATTGAACAAAACAATCAAGCAGCTGTAGTTGAGTCAACAAAAGCAGCTAGCGATGTTTATACACCTATATCTGGTGAAGTGACAGAAAGTAATAAATTGATAGTTGATGACCCATCTAGTGTAAATTCGGATCCAGAAGGAGTAAGCTGGTTTTTTAAAATAAAAATAAAAGATAGCTCTGAATTAGATGGCCTAATGACTAAATCAGATTATGACAAATTTGTAGCGGAAAACCCAAGTTAAATGATTGATGATAATTCAAAAGAGTTTTTAGCAAGACATATTGGTCCTTCACAAGGAGATCAGGAAATAATGCTCCAGGCAGTTGGTGCCAAATCATTAGATGATTTGATGAAAAATACTGTTCCTAAAAAAATTCTTTTAGCTGAAGAACTTAAAGTTGATGAACCAATTTCTGAAAATGACGCTTTAAAAAAATTAAAGTCTATTTCAAAGAAGAATGAAATTTTTAAAAATTTTATTGGCATGGGTTATTACAACACTTTCACACCTAATGTTATTTTAAGAAATATTTTAGAAAATCCAGGATGGTATACTTCATACACACCATATCAGCCAGAAGTGGCTCAAGGACGTTTGGAAATGTTATTGAATTTTCAACAAGTTATAACTGATCTGACTGGCATGGATATTGCAAACGCTTCATTACTAGACGAGTCAACAGCTGCCGCCGAAGCTGTTGGATTATGTCAACGTATCGACAAAAACGATTCAGATCATGTTTTTGTATCTAGTGATTGTAACCCACAAACTATTGATCTTATAAAAACTAGAACAGAACCATTTGGATTAAAATTATTAATTGGAAATCAAAAAGATTTTCTATCTAGTGTTAATGAAAAATTAATATGTGGTGTTCTTCCTTACCCAGCAACACTTGGTGATATTATTGACCCCAGTGAAGCTATTAGCCAAATTCACAAAAAAGGTGGTAAAGCCATCGTAGTTGCCGACTTACTATCTTTAACTAAATTAAAAACACCAGCCGAATTAGGAGCGGATATCGCTGTTGGTAGCGCTCAAAGATTTGGAATACCAATGGGTTATGGTGGACCACACGCTGCTTTTTTTGCAACTAAAGAAGAATTTAAAAGATCAATGCCAGGTCGTATTATTGGTGTTTCAGTAGACCGTTACGGAAAGAAAGCCTATAGATTATCTCTTCAAACTCGTGAGCAGCATATCAGAAGAGGCAAAGCAACGAGTAATATATGTACTGCTCAAGCTTTACTTGCAATCATTTCTGCTGCATATGCCATTTATCATGGCCCTAAAGGTATTTTACAAATAGCAAATAGAACCTCAAAGTTAGCAAAATTATTTTCTGCAGGAATTAAAGCTACTGGGTTTGAGATATTAAGCGATCATTTTTTTGATACAGTAACCATAAAAACTAAAGATAAAACAAAAGAAATATATCAGAAAGCTTTAGCTAAAAAGATTAATTTAAGAAATGTAAACAACGAAATGATTTCAGTTGCATTTGATGAAACAAAAAAATTAGAAGATGTAAATACTTTATTAGAAATATTTGGATCAAATAAAAAATATGATCAAGAAATTAAAGTTGAATTAAATAATATTCCAAGTCAACTAAAAAGAACTTCTAAGTATTTAACACACCCAGTTTTTAACAAATATCAATCAGAAACTGAAATGCTTAGGTATTTAAAAAAATTAGAAGATTGTGATATTGCACTGAACCGTTCAATGATAGCACTTGGTTCTTGCACGATGAAATTAAATGCTACTGCAGAACTTATTCCAATAACATGGAAAGAATTCTCATTGCCTCATCCTTTTGTGCCAACAGAACAAATGAAAGGTTATCAGCATTTATTTAATGACTTAATAAATGATTTAAAGGAAATTACAGGTTTCGATGCCGTTTCATTACAACCAAATTCTGGTGCACAAGGAGAATATGCTGGGCTAATGACTATACGAAAATACCACAGACAAAACAAACAAGAGAATAGAAATGTTTGCCTAATTCCAGATTCTGCGCATGGAACAAATCCTGCAAGCGCTCAAATGAGTGGCATGAAAGTTGTTGTTGTTAATTGTGATGACGATGGAAATGTTGATATTAAAGACTTAGAAGAAAAAGCAGAAAAACATTCAAAAGATTTAGCAGCATTAATGGTAACCTATCCTTCAACGCATGGTGTATTTGAAGAAAAAATCATAGAAATCTGTGAAATTATTCACAAAAAAGGTGGCCAAGTTTATATGGATGGTGCCAATCTTAACGCACTTGTTGGCGTAGCTAAGCCAGGTAAGTTTGGACCTGACGTTTGTCATATTAACTTACATAAAACTTTTTGTATTCCACATGGAGGTGGAGGACCAGGAATGGGACCCATAGCTTGTGCTAAACATTTAAAAGATTTTTTACCTAATCATAATATCATCAAGGAATGTGGCCCAATCAATGGGATGGGATCTGTTTCTGCAGCACCTTGGGGAAGTTCAAGTATTTTGCCTATTTCTTGGATGTAC
>Ga0209711_10002778_pt1 | contig 15233 bp, 13 predicted proteins | sample ArcticOcean_MG_C_7_FD_187441 | JGI IMG/M metagenome (GOLD analysis project Ga0209711, IMG submission 187441) | Marine microbial communities from western Arctic Ocean - ArcticOcean_MG_CB11_88 (SPAdes) (version 2) | ecosystem: Environmental > Aquatic > Marine > Oceanic | place: Arctic Ocean... | reverse complement strand
ACCCGTTCACCTCTTTTGTTAAGATGGCCTAACGGAATTCAAGCGGGTAGAAAGATCATGCAGATAACCTCTGTCCGGGATTTATTACCCACCTTAACGGAGTTAGCCGGTATTGAAGATAAGACCAAAAAAACCTTGGACGGAATGAGTTTGCAGCCTTTGCTTGGGGGGGAAGTGAAAAAATGGAAACCACGTACTTTAATCTCTACTTGGAAGGGGAAAGTAGGCGCACGTGAAGAACGCTTTCGTTTAGGGTACAAGGCAAGATTGTTCGACATGAAAAAAGATCCGGGGCAACGAATTGATGTGAAAAGCAAGTTTCCTATTGTCTACAAACGATTAACAAAACAGGTAGAAGCATTTCGTGCCAATATTTTAGATAATAAGGGAGAGGATGACAGACCATTCGTTATTGGGCATCCTGATGTTTCTTGGACACAAATTCCAGCACGTGATGGAATCGCCCATGGAGGGATAAAGCGATCGAATAAGTTTCCTAATTGCAGTTACTTTACTAACTGGAAGAAGAAAGAGGATTATATTAGCTGGGATGTAGAAGTGGCCGAGTCGGGCGTTTACGAAGTTGAACTTTGGTATACATGTCCGGAAGGTGACTTAGGATCAAATATTGAACTTTCCTTTAAGGAGGGGATTTTAGTAACCAAAATTACTGAAGCGAATGAACCACAGTTAGTTGGAATGAACGATGATCGTTCCCCGCGAAGTGAATCTTATGTAAAAGAAAAGCCTTCAAGCCAATGAATATGGACAAAATTATGCCCGCCAAAAGTAAAGGAGAACTGAAACTACAAGCTCAAGAAATAATCAGTGAACAAGCGATGGAATTCCGTTTAATTATGCTTCGACGAAAAGATGTCGAGACAAACTAATTGACTAGGCTGTACCGTTTTGGTTTTCCTGCCAATTGAATGACTGGAGTTGTCTTTTTAACTGACGAAACCCGATCATTTTATTTGAATCTACATCCCAAAGTCGGTAATTGATACATTTAAGACTAGTCCAAATATTCATAGGGGGAACGCTTTCAAAAAATGGATCGGAGCAATGACATCTTTCCAAGTTGTAATTAGGGATCATTGGATTGAGATGATGAACATGGTGAAAGCCGATATTGCCCGAAAACCATTGTAAGATTTTTGGTAATTTATAAAAAGAACTTCCTTCCATTGCTGCGGTGGTGAAATCCCATTCGTCTCCTTGTACCCAATACGCATCTTCGAATTGATGTTGGACATAAAAAAGCCATACACCACAAGTACTAGCCACGGTCATCATGATTGATTGAACCACAAACCACTGCCAAAATCCAAATATAGAAATGAGACCCGCGGACATGATTACAATAGCAAGATTCATCATATGAACAGAGCGTTTTTCTTTGGGCTTTGCTTTGCCCGCAGGTATTCTTTGGATGACCAAGAAAAGAAAAAGGGGTGCAAATACAAAGAGAACGAAAGGATTACGAACTAATCGGTAAGTAAACTTTTTCCAACGCGAACATTCCAAATATTCTTTCACTGTTAAGGTCCAAATGTCTCCCATCCCACGACGAGACAGATCACCTGTGGTTGCATGATGAACAGAATGTTCCCATCTCCAATGATGAAATGGAGTAAATGTAAGTAAACCTGCAATGAAACCAAGATTTTGATTCGCTTTACGAGATTTAAAGAACGAACCGTGTCCACAATCATGAAATATGATGAAGGCACGAACTAAAATTAAACCCGCAAGTACGGCGAGAAAACAAGTGAGCAACCACGAAACTGGCAGCGTGAAATAAATCGCCACCCAAAGCAGTACAACTGACCCCAAGGTGTTGATCACCTGCCACCAAGCTCGACCATGGTGTGGCTTTTGAAAATCAGCAACTAGTGCTTTCCATTCTGAAACAGATTTTTTTGTTTTTTTCTTTTCCATCCTGCTCCAATTAAATCAGCAAATTAGATAGGAGGCAAGTCTAGAGAAATAAAGTTGGGAAAAGTTAACAAAAGCGGGAGGAAACACACTTTTTGTGGTCTTATTTGAGGAAATTTCCATTTTTAAAATAAAATAATATTTCCTTTTGGACTTTTAAATTGGACATAAAAAAAGAATGTGAACAGGGAACCACGAGAAAATCGTTCATTCCTTTCACTTTTGCTCGTTCAACCGAAACTTTTCCATCATCAGGCCCAGGAATTAGAAAGGAAAGGAAGGGATTAATGCTTCCGTTTCCTGCAATAATTCCAAGATCAAAATCAACTTTGCCCAATGTATTTACAAAGCCATCACTGGAAGTTCCAAGTTGTAAAGAGGCGGGACCCATTAGTTTGAATATTTTCAGTTTACTTAGTCTGTCTACGACTTCACTACCTTGGTTCGGGGGACCGAGCATTACAACTCTTCCCAAATTAGGTAGCGGATCGACTTTCATAATGTATCGCAAAATGATTCCTCCCATTGAATGAGTCACAAAGTCTAATTTTATTCCCTTTTCCTCATTAGATTGAATCTGCTCACGAACGAATTTACTAAGTTCTTCAATCGGTTTTTTACGGGATGGATAATTAAGATTAAAGACCGAGAAACCCTCTCGTTTTAAAAACTTATCGATGGGTCTCATAGAGCGCGATGTACGCGCTAATCCATGCAGTAGAACAACTTTTCTTCTTTCATAATCATGAGAACTCATGGCTTAATCAGGGGAGAATAATACCCGAAATTTAGGAAAGCAATCTGGTCGGAGCTTCCTCTTTTAAATCCAAAGCGAGTGCAATATTAAGAAATGTAATTTCTCCCATCGTTTCACATTGTGAAAAACGAGAATCTTCGTACAAACGGCCCAGTTCTGTGCGTAAGCGTCTAACTTTTTCATCAGATGAAATGCTGTCTCGACACATGCACTGCCTGAGTTTTTTAATTCGAGTCGGGGCAAAATTAAACCTTCTTTTGATCAAAGTACGCTCTTCGCGTTGATATTGACTACTTGTTTCTGGATTTATTAGCCTAGTACAAAGATTAACTACTGGAAGATTATTTTTAAAAAATTGGGGGAGATAAAAAGAACGTCTGCCTTCATAGGACTGTTGGTCAAAATCAATTGCACGAACCCTATATTGATTCTGTTCGAAGTCAGGAGTCATTTCGACCACATAATTATAGGCTCTCATATCGCCTAAAAGACGAACGAAGCAACGTTCATTAAATTTAATAAATTCTTTGGCTAAACGAACTTCATTAAGGTCGGTATGGTCGAGAAAGTTTTCAATAAAGTCATCGCCTGGTACTCCGATAATATGTTCTTCAATCAGCGTATCGCCATCGAGTTGAAAATTGATTTCGTTGGGAGAGAGGAGTTGTTCAAGCTCTAAGCCATATAATCGAGAAGCATCGGCTTTTTTTACATAAAAGTAATCGTGGTTGTCGTTATATTGGTTCACTATACGAATACGAAATGGCTTGGTATTTCCAAAAGTACAATAATCAACCCGATCCACATAGAGGTTTGGTAAAATATTTACATCCCCACCAGAGCGTAGGAGAACATAAATTTTTTTCAGACCTTCGAAGATTTCTTGTCCATAATGTTGATCATACACCATGGTTTGCCATAATGTATCTTCATTCTTTGCATTCATAAGTGGATAGGAGTCGACACTTTGAAGAAGATTTTCGTAATGAACCGGTAAGTCGGCTGAGCGTTTATAATTGGTCAGATACTCTCGAAATTCATCGGAAATCGGATAAAAAGTCTTCTTTTGCTGAACACTTACTTTATTCACTGGATGCATACTTAAGTAGGAGGGGTTCGTATGAAAATAAGATTATAGTGAAAATGAAAGCTTAGTTTCTTCGATGGATTTAGCATTTAAACATTCAACTATATCCTGAAGTCTTTTCATGGAAAATTAAACTAAAGGGGAGTGATTGTTTTTACAAGAAAAGAAGAGTTCACTTGCACTCCTTAAAACGGGTACAATTTTACCTCAATCAAAACTCTAATTTTTAATTTCTAGTGCCTTTGATTCAGTATTGAAAGAGGTTTTTCTTTAAGGAATTTTCGAGTCGCGAGCTCAGTCACTAGAAGGGATAAAGTTAAGACGCCCACAATAATATAAAATGGTAATGCCCATTGAAAACTCCAAACCCGGTCAAAAACTTTCTCAGCAAGTAAATAACTGGTTGCAAGACTGAGGAGCACGCCAAGTGATGATGCTGATAGTGCCAATAATCCAAATTCAATTCGAACCTGAATTTGAAGATCTGAAAAAGAAGCCCCTAAAATCTTGAGCAAATTCAACTCTCGTTTTTGTCGACGAGCTTTTTCTCGTGCTAATGAATAAAGAACAACTACTCCGGCAAGGATAGACAGTAAGGCCATGATTTGGAGCGCCCAAGTCATCTGCGATACAATTTCGAGAATTTTTCGTCCTGTGCGCTCCACATCGAGAATTGAGATGGTGGGAAATTTTCTAACTAATAGATCTTGGATCTTCTCTTTTTCTTCGGCATTTAACTCATTAAGAGTTCCAATAAATGTCTTGGGTGCATTTTCGAGGACCCCCGGTTGCATTTGAACAAAAAAGTTGGGTTGAAAACTAGTCCATTTCACTCGGCGTACATTTACCACTTTTGCATCAATGGGCACGCCACTCACTTCAATTTTAATTTGATCTCCCAAATCCAAATCCAGAGATTCGGCATATTTTTGTTCGATGGAAATTTCTGCAGGCCGGCTCGAATTTTGATCATAATTCATTTGGACCATGCGACCCCGTAAAATCTCTTCGCTGGTAAGAAGGTGATTTCGATAGCTGAGATTGAATCCCCGATTACGAAAATTGTTTCTTCGTTGATCTTCGGGGTTTTCAAAATCACGATCTTGTTTGGCCAAATTTTCGTATTTTTCCCCTTTGATCTCTATTAGTTTACCTCGAACCCATGGGGTAATATTTTGAAGTGGTTTCCCGCTGAGTCTCAGAGTTTCCTGAAGTTCATCGAGTTGATCTTCTTGAATGTCGAAGAGGAAAAGTTTTGGAAGTTTACTTTCTTTTGTACTCGAGCCGATTTCCTGTTCGAGGCTGTATTGGAATTGTGGGATTAAATTGAGTAAAAGAACACCTAGGCCGAGAGTTAAAAAACCCGTGATGGTGCTATTTCGATTACGGGTAAGTGATCGAGCGGCCAAGCGAAGATTAAGGGTGGATTTTCTGAAAAAACGATCGAGTAGCCAGAGGCAAAAATGACCGATTATATACAGGGCGATGATGCTTCCTAAGAGAGATAAGAAAAAAATATTAGCTAGCTTTGAAGAATCTGTTTGAAGTATGCATAATCCCCAAAAAGCAAGAACTCCAGGTAGGGCAAATAGAAGGGAAGTTTTTGATGTAGACGCACTCGGGTTTGCGGATTCTTGGAATAGTTCACTGGGGCGAAGTTTTCGAATTTTATGCAAACTAGGTAGTGCTAAAAACCAACCCCCAAAGATGGCTACGACAAAAGCCAATGGAATACTGGGTAAGTGGAGAGAGGCATCCAATTGAATGGGGATGAAACCGCTCAAGGCCTGGGATAAAATCGGGATTGCTAAAAGGCAAATGACAATGGCCGATACGGCCGCAGCAATGCCTAAGATCGATAATTGAATAAGGTAGGTTCGTAAGGCGTTTCCCTTAGGGGCTCCCAAACAGACAAGGATGGCCACATCTTTAATTCGATTGTTGATAAATCCTTGGTATAAATATCCTATCCCTAAAGTGGTTAAAAAAAGAGCGACCAAAGATACAAGGCCCAAGAAATCAGAAAGATATCGTAACAGTCGTCCGGCACGATGCCCCACTCGTTGGTGCGAGTATACCCGAACTTCTGGAGAGGCGAGACTTTGGCTGACGGCTTTTGTGATCTTTTCTAGATCGGCTCCATCTGGTAATTTAAATAGGTGGTTGCGAAAAGCGGTGTTTCCTTTGGTCAATAGTTTAGTCTTCTCAAGAAAATTTTTACTAATAAATACCTTGGGTGCTAATTCTGCGGGTTGAAAACTCAGGCCAGTTTCCTCTTTGATCAGGTCTGAAATAAGAAAAGTGGTTTCTCCAATCTTCAACTCTTCTCCCAAATCAATCTCCAGTTGTCCGCGTAATTCAGGGTATATCCATGCGTAAGGTCTTTGATGGATAAGGGGTTCCTCTTGACCACGGACGGAACCCACTAAATTAGTTTCAATTTTTCCGTAAAAGGGAAATCCTTGATCAAATGCAATAACTTTGACCAAGCGACTCCGTCCAGTTGGTCCAGCAGCCATGGAGAAAAAATCAACGACTTCGATTTCTTGACTCTGGGAGGGGAGGGCATTACGAACGGAAGAAAGTTCTTCTGTGGTAATTTCTCTGCGAGCACGAATCGCTAAGTCGGCTCCCAGTAATTCCTTCGATTCCGCTTCAACCTTTTGATCGAGAGTTTGCTTGAATGAGTCCACGCTTATAAACCCGATCAAGCCGAGTGTAAGATTGACTACATAAAAAATACAGAATGGGCGATTATTACGAATCTCCCGCCACGCGTTACGAAAGGCAAAGCCCATTATTTTACGGTTTGGAATTTACCGCTTTTCAATTCAAGCGTTCGATCACAGGCTTTGGCCAGATTATGATTATGCGTAACGAGTATCAAAGTCTGGCCTCGGTCCCGACAAAGGCGGAAGAGTAAATCCATTACTTCTTTACCGGTTTTATCGTCCAAATTACCTGATGGCTCATCGGCGAGGACGATCTTGGGTTCGCTTACTATTGCCCGAGCAATCGCTACGCGTTGGCATTCACCGCCTGATAATTGGGCGGGGAAATGAGCAAGTCGATGGGATAATCCTACCATTTTAAGAGCCTCGAGTGCGGAGGATTCGTAATGATTGACCTTTTGGAGTTCGAGAGGAATGCCCACATTCTCGAGCGTGGTGAGGTTGTTCATTAGATGGTATTGTTGAAATACAATACCCATTGTTTTTGAACGAAATTGACTGAGTTCATCCTGAGAAAGTTTGGCTAAATCTTGACCATCGACAGAAACAGTTCCGAATTCAGGATGATCGAGACCAGCTAGGATTGAAAGTAAGGTGGATTTCCCGCTGCCACTTTGTCCAAGAATGGCGAGGCATTCGTTTGATTCGACTTCAAGATTGAGCTGGTTTAAAACCTCGATTCTTTGACTGCCTTGAAAGTAGGTTTTAGAAATCTTTTGTAAGGAAATAATGGAATTCATGGAATGGAAGTGAGTTCTTCAATAAGATATTGATGGACGGTTTCAGCAATAACTATATGGCCATCAGGGTTGGGGTGTATTCGATCGGGTAGATTCATTTTTGGATTCCCACCCACTTCCTTGAGAAGAAAGGGAATTAAGGGAATCTTGTATTCTTTTGAAATCTGATAAAATAATTCGGAAAAGGCTTGGCTGTAGGCAAGTCCATAATTAGGTGGAATTTTCATGCCAGCCAATAAAATGGGTATCTTATTGTTTTGTGCAGCGATAACCACTTTTTCCAAGTTTGCTTTAATTTTTTCGATCGGAATTCCGCGCAATCCATCATTTCCTCCGAGTGCAAGAATTAGAAAGTTGGGGTTGGATTTTAAAAACCATTCGATTCGTGATACCCCGCCGCTGGTAGTGGAACCACTTATTCCACCGTTAATAACTTGATAGATTTTTTTACTTTTATCTGTTGATTCTTGATTCAGTTTATCCTCGAGGAGGCTGGGGTAGGATTCACTTTCAGTTACCCCATAGCCCTCAGTCAAAGAATCTCCAAGGATTAAAATCTTAAAAGTTTTTTGATTTAAATCATTGGTAATTTTGGCAGAGGAATTCTCTTGGATAACTTGTTCTCCACAGGATGAAATAAAAATTAACGCAGAACCAAAGAGGAATGATCGTATTTTATGCAAAAATATAAAATGTGGGTTTGTCATTGGAAAGCTTATCGGTCTAGTTATATTTTATGCATATGACAAAACCATTAAGCACTTTTCGTACTCTTTGATGAATTTGATTCTGGAATTCGTGCACGAGCACATCCTCGCGATTGATTTCGCGATGTTTTTACTTATTTGGCTTGTACAAATGATAATTTATCCTGTGTTGAATCAAATTTCTGAAGAAAAATTCTCCGTTTGGCATGCCATTTATTGTAAACGGATAGCATATTTTGTATTGCCTTTAATGATTGCCCAACTTTTGGAATCTGTAACCGCTTGCTTTTTTATAGGAGGTATTTTGATATGGGCAAAATTGATCTGTATTTTATCTGCTTGGATTATTACCTTCCTGATTTCTGCTCCCTATCATCAAAAATTATCCAAAGGTGGAAAGGATACTGATGTGATTATTCGACTTATTTCAACCAATTGGTTCCGAACTATGCTCTGGACTTTTATTCTAATTATTTCCTACACCCAATATTAATGAAACCCTGGAGATTACGCCTTACCAAAATTTGCCCTGTTTGTGACCGTACTTTTGCGAATCGAAAAAAGTGGGAATCCCGAAGTATGTGGGATCAAATTATTTACTGTTCTGATAAATGCCGTAAAGCATCGAAGCCTAGTGCTAGTAAATGAAGGGTGTCTGGTGGATCAAGCGAGATTTTAGAATTGTAGATAATGAGTGTATTCACACGGCAATGTTGGATTGTTCCGAAGTCCTTCCTTTTTTTTGTTGGGAGCCTAATATTGTTCAAGCGGAAGATTATTCAATTTTTCATTTCCAGGCACAATGGCAGGCTTTAGATGAACTTCATGACAATATATTAAAAAGAGATGGGGACTTGCGAGTGGTTTGCGGGGAGATCACTAGTGAGTTAGAAAATCTTTTAAAAAAGTACCCATTTACCCATCTTTACTCGCATGAAGAAACGGGTAATTTGATCAGTTATGAAAGAGATAGACAAGTGGCCCGTTGGTGTAAGGCTCATGGCATCATTTGGAAGGAGATTAGCCAGAATTCTGTATTACGCGGAGGAAATGCCGAAAAAAGAAGACATAAGTCAGCCCATGTAGATTTTCGTAAAACCCAACCCCTGCCAGCACCGAGTAAAATCCCCAGTCCCCAATGTCCTGGTTTACCAACCCGAAAATTTGATTGGAAAGAACTTTGTACTCGCCTGCCTAAATTTTCGGGTTGTTCCACATCACCATCCATTCAACCTGTGAATGAAAAAAGTGCCTGGGCCACATTGGAAAGTTTTTTTGGTGGGCGTGCGAAGAAGTATTCGGGTGGAATTTCCTCTCCCAATACGGCCTTTGAAAATGGTTCGAGACTTTCTGTGCACTTAACTTGGGGAACGATAAGTTTGCGTACAGTTTTTTCGGAACTAGAAGCAAGAAGATCTGAGTTGAATGGTCAACGCGGAGAGACATTATGGAAAAGAAGTCTTCGAGCTTTCGAATCGCGCCTTTATTGGAGAGACCATTTTATTCAACGATTAGAAGCAGTGTCGGATATGGAAGAGCGAGTTCTCAATCGGGCTTATGAAAGCTTGGAATATGAAGATGATGGTGCCCTCATGGATGCTTGGTTGGCCGGACAAACGGGTTTTCCGATGGTGGATGCTTGTATGCGTTGTTTAAATGAAACAGGTTTCATGAATTTCCGCATGCGGGCCATGCTGGTAAGCGTTGCTTGTTTTGGTCTCCATCTTTCATGGCGCTCCATCCATCCACCATTGGCACGATTATTTACCGATTATGAACCAGGGATTCACCTATCTCAAATTCAAATGCAGGCCGGTGTTATAGGTATCAATACTTTACGAGTCTATAGTCCATCAAAACAATTTCTAGACCATGACCCAGAGGCTCGATTTGTAAAAAGATGGGTGCCTGAACTAGCTGGTCGGACAAGTGCGGAAATTGCCTACGCGGATCAATGTGATTTGCCTGAGTACCCTCGACCAATTGTTAATTTAGCAAACCGTTCAAAGCAAATGAAAGATAGAATATTCTTGATTCGAAAGAGCGAGGCGGGGCGGTACGAATCGAGTAAAACCTTAAAAAAACATGGTTCTCAAAAGAAGAGTCCAAGGAAAAGAATTAAAGAGGATAATGGACAACTTAAACTTTTCTAAAGAATGCTAGAAAGCTCGAATTACGAGTTATCGCATCGTAATTCATCCATACATTTTAGGTCTCTCAGCCATTTGTCGGGAATTCCGGTTTGCATAGCTACAATAGATCCAACCACTACGCCCCGATGGCAGTTATCTCCACCGACTTTTGCATTGGCCAAAACAGCAAGAGAGAAGTCGTCAAAATATTTCCATGCAAAATAAAGTGAGGCGGTGAACGATTCCGGTAAATAGCAGGCCGTACTCAATGTATCGCCCACCACTTTTCGATCCGATAGCTGTTCCCATTTTTTAATGGATTTTAAGGGAACTTCAGAAAGGTTGAGTTCTTGGAGGGTATTTCGGATATCGTTTTGTTTATCTAGTGCGATTAAAATATTAGTGAGATTGCGAGCAGCCGCTAGGGTATGGGGATGATTATGGGTATGTTGGACCAGGGTATGAGTGGATTCGAGCAAATGGACTTTCTCGGTTTGATCAACTGCCTCCATGCCAGCAAGTAGGGCGGGAACTAAGCTGAGTCCTCCGATATGAATGTCTTCGATTCCACAATTGGAGAGTTTTTTCCCGCGGGCGTAATTTGAAAAGAATGCACGATGGTATTCTTCAGCATAGGTATCCTCGTGCCAATCAGGGGTCAGCATTACTTCAGCGTAGCGTTCGAGCCAAGTATCTGGGTTGTATTCCCCATTTTTGATAATTGTACGATAAAGTTCACAGGCTAATTTTAAATTTAATGTATTTTCTCCAGCAGTAAGAAATTGATGGTAATGAACGCCTCTTTTACCCCAATGCTTAGATTGTTCGCGAAGAATATCGTCTTTTTCTCCGATTGGTTCGTATTTTGATCGCCAAAGAATACTGTCGGGGTGGGGATTTTTCGGTGCCATGTAATGATCGAAGTCAGCGTAATCCTGGTCGATTGCCCGAGCATTATAGTACCAATGTACTGGCATCGAAACCGCGTCTGCAACTAATGAACCAAGAAATGCATTTTGAAAACTCATAGTTCTTTACTAATGATCATACCTACGATGGACAAATAAGAGAACGGGAATAGGATATAATTTATGACATGTTTTTCTCTTTATTACCATCCGTTATATTCTGATGGATTGGACAGAACCGCTCGTTTTCCGGTGGATCGCTATCGATTGCTCGCTCAAAAAATAGCTTCCTTAGATATAAATAAAAGAATTAAAATAAAGGAACCAAGGCTGGCAACAAGAGAAGAGCTTTTACTGGTCCATGAAGAAGATTACATCAACAGGTTTCTAGCTGGAAACCTTAGTGAAAAAGAGGTTCGAAGAATTGGACTCAAGCCATGGAAACCTGAAATCGTACCAAGAACCTTGCGCTTGGTCGGGGGTGCCTTGGATGGCTTGGATGAATTATTAGATGGATCTGTGATTGCAGGAAATATGGCAGGCGGAACCCACCATGCATTTCGTGGCGAAGGGGCCGGTTATTGTATTTTCAATGATTTGGCCGTTACCGCTGAAGTGGCATTGCAGAACGAGCAGATTAATCGGATTCTTATTCTGGATTTAGATGTTCATCAAGGGGATGGCACGGCTGATATATTTGTTGGAGATGAGCGGGTACTCACCGTTTCCCTTCACGGAGAGAATAATTTCCCCTTTCGTAAAAAGACGAGTGATTACGATCATGGTTTTGCGGATGGTGTGGATGACAAGGAATACCTTAAGGTTCTTGATTCAGTTCTGGATCGATTTTCAGAAGAAACTTTCGACCTTATTTTTTTCCAATCGGGCGTGGACGGACTTGCTTCGGATGCCCTTGGCCTTCTTAACTTGACCCGGGAGGGAATGAAGGAGCGAAATAAACGAGTCTTTGACTGGCGCCGAAAACTCGGGAAACCCTTACTCATTTTTATGGGAGGCGGTTACGCCAAACCAATTGAAGATACAGTCGATGCGTTTAGTGATCTGTTCTTGATGGCAGCCGAGGAGGTTGAGGAATTATTTATTAATTAAAAATTTTGATACTTATGATCACTCTGAAATAGTAATCAAAAGATGCATAGATATTGAGGGTTATACACTTTAATTTTAAATAAATATAAAAAAAATTAAAGTTTATATCACAATTTACGACTATTAAGGTATGGATAATTTTAATATAAGTAATTTAAGCAACTCAATGATAAATCAATTAAATAAAAGCTTTGATGCCGTTAAGAAGGTGAATACGCATTTGCAAACAGGAAAGAGAATACTAAAATCTACTGATAATACGGGAGATTTTGCCGTCATCTCGAAGATCAGGGCAGATATTAAGCAGAACAATGCAAAGATTCAAAATTTGCAAAATGCATTGTCATTTGCCCAAGTACAAGATGGAGCACTAAAAGTTGTGTCAAAAATCATTGATCGATCAAGCGAATTGAAAGTTCGTTTTGAATCGATTACATCAAACTCATCGGACAAATCTATTTACGATGAAGAATTCAAAGAACTCCAACTGCAAATCAAGAGTATCAGGAAATCAAAATTTAATGGTGTAAGTTTATTCGCAAGTGCTGCGGGGAATACTCTTTTTGATAAATCACAAAATAAAGATAACATTTTTTACAGTACAAGTAGTACTTCACAAGATATAGTGATTAGCAGAGCGGGTTTGCTCGGCAGTTTAAAAATAGATAAAACATTCCCCCCCGAAATTGCGGCTAATAAGGCTGGTGGTGGTTCCGCTGAATCTCGCATATCCATAACTTTACTGGGTCCATCAGGTACTATCACTTGGGACCAAAATCCGTACAGCGTAACTGACCATTTTAAGGCAGTTCATGGAACTGATGTTTTGCATGAAGCGGTATATGGAACAGGAACTAATGTCGAACTCTTTGATTCTCCTGCAAGAACAGTTAAAAGAACTTTGCCTCGAACTGGTCCGAGTCAAAGTGGAAATAGAACGGATGTTTTTAAATTTCCTCTTACTCCCAGTAATAATAGCCCAACTATTGAATTAATCGTGAACGAGTTTGGGCAAACTGGACCCGGTACAGGCTGGAATGCAAATTATCAAATTGATTACGATCCTTATACTCTTGATATGCTTGACGATAAGACGGTTTGGAGTTTGAGAGATTTTGACATCGAGGATTTAGTGGCATATGGTGAAAAATTGATCGATGCTCGCGCTGAGAATGGAGCCACTCAACAAAGAATTCATTCAGAATTAAGCGATTTAAAGAGCAAACAAATTGGAATTGATTCTCATCTAGAAAGGAGTGAAGGTCTAGATTTTGCAAGGGCTACCGGAGACTTAAATAGAATGCGTAATAAATTATCTCTAAATGCCAATCTTTTAAAATCAGCACAAGATATGGAGAACAAACTCTACACGGATTTTTTGTAATATAAATTTTAGTTTCGATGTTAAATTATATTCTAGAAGTAACAAGAGTTTGAATCTTCGGTTGAATCACTCGGTAGCTTAGATTTGATTGATTTTATTTATAAATCTTTTCCTGATGGACAAAAGTACTTTCTCGTAACCTTGTGCTTTTGCTAAATTTGTAAATTGCTTAGGGTCTTTTTTCATGTCGTATAATTCCTCTGTGCCATCACCGTATTTCATATAGGACCAGTTCGAAGATCTCATTGAGGTTCCTTTATTCACAAAGGATAAGGCTGATTCCTTTACTTTGAATTTTGGGTTATTAATGATTGGAACAAGGCTTGTTCCCTGTACGCTTCTTGGTTTTTTTAAACTAACGAGATCACAGGCGGTGGGGAATAAATCGACTAGTTCAACGATGGAGGAACTTATTCTAGGTTGGTGGTTGGGGGATCTTATTAGTAAGGGAACCCGGGTCACTTCTTCACGAAGATTTCCTTTTTGCCAAAAGTGGTGTTCTCCGAGTAGGTACCCGTGGTCACTTGTGAAAAAAACTGCGGTTTCTTGATCAAGTCCAAGTTCATTAAGCGTCTTAAGTATTCGTCCAACTTGCTCATCCATAAAGGTAACGGTGGCTAGATAACCGGCCCACATTTTTTTCTGATTATCAGGAAACTTGTCGATTCCGTAACGTTTCGAGTTGGAATTCGATATACTTGCATTAGGCATATCCTCCCAGTCATCCGTGGGGACAAAGGGAAGTTCCATTCTCTTGTAGGGATAACCTGCAAAATATTGCTCGGGTGCGACATTGGGATAGTGAGGGCGAACTAAACCGGTTGCCAAAAAGAAGGGCTTATTCTCATTCTTTAAACTTTTCAGTAATTCGATCGACTTGGTGGCCGCCTTCCAGTCAGGCTGGTCTGAACCGTCTCCGATGTAATCAACGGTCACAAACATCCGGTAAGGCATTTGAGTGGACTGCCTTCCTTTTAACTCGGTGGTGAATTTGTTAAGGTTTAGGCAGGCGTAATTTCCTGGGGTGTGTCCTTCTTGCCCCGACATGTTAAATTTAGCGTTCCAACACTCGGGGACATCATCCCCATCGGTTCCGGCAATAATATCGCCAGGAACCCGCATGTGAAATATTTTGCCTACGCGAGTGCTGGAGAACCCATTGTTTTGGAAATGTTCACCCCAAGTAATCTCTTTATCCCCATGGTAGCGACCCCGCATGAAACTCGCTCGAGAGGGTTTGCAAGTGGTACCCTGGCAATAGGCATTTTGAAATAGGGTTCCCTCTTTTGCTAATCGGTCGAGATTCGGAGTCTGGGCGATTGTATTTCCGTAGCAACCGAGTGCATCGGCTTTAAGGTCGTCTGATACAATAAGCAGAATATTTTTGATTTCTGCACATGGATGAAATAAAGGTATCAAACAAAGGAACGCCGTGAATTTAAAATTCATATTGATTTCAAATACTTGAGACTTTTCTTTATACTATCGAGTGGAGCGGGCGATTGATCCTGTTCCACATGACAATGTTGAACGCCAGTTTTTTGAGCAATTTTCATGATTGGTTCCATGTTGATCATACCGTCCCCAATTTCATCGAATGCCTCTTGGTTCACCTGACCAAAATTTGGAATTAAGGTTTCATTTTTTAGATCTTTTAAATGAAGCTGAGAAACACGTCCTTCTAGGTTTTTAATGATGGAGATAGGGTCCACTCCACCAAGTTTCACAGCTTCATAAA
>Ga0209711_10002775_pt1 | contig 15240 bp, 11 predicted proteins | sample ArcticOcean_MG_C_7_FD_187441 | JGI IMG/M metagenome (GOLD analysis project Ga0209711, IMG submission 187441) | Marine microbial communities from western Arctic Ocean - ArcticOcean_MG_CB11_88 (SPAdes) (version 2) | ecosystem: Environmental > Aquatic > Marine > Oceanic | place: Arctic Ocean... | reverse complement strand
AGCCACCGGCCTTAATTGTTGTTAAAACTGCACTTTTGTAACTTGACGAATTAATAATTGAGTGAATTGAACTGTTAAAAGTTCCAGGATAACTACACGCCATTCCTAATTTTCTAACTGTTTGAGAGTGAGGTCTATTTTTTAATTTTTTTACTTTGTTAATATCTTCAATAATATTTTTAAAATAAGAATTTTTTTTAAATTTTTTAATAAATTCATTTATAGGGTCTTTAGCTCCTTTTAGAGCCAAATCGATCAAATGAAGCTTAGCTAAAGCATACTTTAAACCTATTTTCGAAACTGTAACTATGGAGATAATTTTTTTTAAAGTATTAAAATTGTAGCCGTATAAAAAATAGGGCAGAGCAGCGCAATAACCATCAGACTCATTTACTTTGGTGCCACCTGTTAATTTTTTATTTTTTTTAATATTCTGAATAGCCTCAACAATATTTTGATGTATCCAAGGTCCTTGAATTATACCTCGCCAATCTTTTACTTTTCTATACTTTGCTCTAAGTTTAAAGTTTTTCCAATATAAGCTACCAGGGCCAAAGTTTTTAGTAATATTTTTTTTGAATCTTTCTTCTATGTCCTCATGTCCTTCAAGCAATGTTTTGAGCATAACTTGACCAACATCGTTGTAACCTGAAACTTTTCCAGTTTTAATATTGTAAAAAGGGCTTTTATTTTTTTTTAAAAAAGTAAAATCTTTTTTACCCTTTATATAAGTTAGTAATTTTTTCTGATCATAAACCCAATGCAAAGGTCTTGCTGCTGCATCAGCAACAGTGGCTCCTAATAAAACGTGAAGATTATTTTTCATTATCGTTATTGCGATAAATGTTTTTCTGCTTCAAGTGCAGACATACATCCCATGCCAGCAGCTGTCACAGCTTGTCTAAATATTTTATCTTTAACATCCCCAGCCGCAAATACACCTGGTATATTTGTCTCTGTAGAATCTGGTTTTGTAATTAAGTATCCTTCTTTGTCCATGTTTAGTTGATCCTTAAATAAAGCTGTTGCTGGATCATGCCCAATTGCAATAAACAAACCATCAACTTTTAGCTCAGTGATGTTATTAGTTTTTAAATTTTTAATTTTAATTGCATTAACACTTTTTGGCTCAGAAGTACCTAAAACTTCTTCAACTGCGCTATCCCAAATGATTTCTATTTTTTTATTTGCCTTAAGTTTCTCTTGAAGTAATTTTTCAGCTCTCAATTCGTTTCTTCTGTGAATGAGCTTAACTTTTGATGCAAATTTAGTTAAAAATATAGCTTCTTCAACTGCAGCATTACCACCTCCTACTACTGCAACAACCTGTTCTTTAAAAAAGAAACCATCACAAGTAGCACATGCAGAAACACCAAAACCTCTAAATTCTTGTTCACTTTTTAAATTTAACCATCTGGCTTGAGCACCTGTCGAAATTATAAAACTATCTGCAGTATAAACTTGACCACCGTCACCTATGGCTGTGAAAGGTTTTTTAGATAAATCCACTTTGCTAATATGATCTTGTATCATTTCAGTCCCAACGGCCTCTGCCTGACCCTTCATCTCATCCATTAACCAAGGCCCTTGAATAACTTTTGAATAACCTGGATAGTTTTCTACATCAGTAGTCGTCGTTAGTTGGCCTCCTGGTTGAGACCCATGAACCAAGATAGGCTTTAGCATAGCTCTGGCGGCATAAATTGCAGCAGTGTATCCAGCAGGGCCAGATCCAAGAATTAACACTTTTGTATGTTTAGGTGATTTATTATTCATTCTATTAACGATATATAATAACAAATGTCGAAATTAAAAGCACTACTTTTAACGCAGGGGATGCACGGTATGATAAGTCAGGTTGAAGGTTTAGCCAAAGCTCTTAACTTAGATTATAGACACCAAACCATAAAATTAAAAAATTTTTGGAACTATATACCTCCAAAATTTACTCCGATTTCTACAGGCATACTATGCGAAAAACTTTCTTGCGATGCAAAAGTAATTATTTCCTGTGGAAGGAAAAGTGTTATCCCGTCAATCGCTCTAAAAAAAAAATTTGGTAAAGGTATCTTGAATATCCACATACAAGATCCCAAAGTAAAACTAAGTAACTTTGATTTTATTGTTGCTCCAGAACACGATGGTCTAAAAGGGAAAAATGTTTTAACAAGCAAAGGTGCAGTTCACTATTTAACAAATGATGAGCTAGATATTAATGAGAGTTATTTAAAGTCTAGAATAAATAGTCAAAAGAAAATAGTAACATTGATAATAGGTGGACCAACTAAACACTATAACTACAATAAAAAAGTTATAAATAATATCTTTTCAAAAGTTAAACAAAACTTTTTAGAAAAAAACTACCAACTAATAGTAGTGCCTTCAATAAGAACCCCACAAAATATAATTGATGAAGCAAAAAATTATTTTAATGAAGATCAAATTATAATACCTAATGTTGATAAAAAAGCTTACCTTTGTGCATTAAAGAACGCAGATCATATTATTGTTACCTGTGATTCTACTTCAATGATTTCAGAGGCTGCAATTACAGGAAAACCTATTTATGTAGCTCAAATGCCCGCAATTAAAAGCAATAAAAGATTTAAAAACTTTTTTAATTTATTTGCTTCATTAAATATAATAAAAGAATTAGGAAGCCCAATTGAAAACTGGACTTATAATAAATTAAATGAAACTAGCAAAATAGCAGATCAAATAAGAGAAAAAATTAAACTACATGACTTTTCTTAATTCAATTTTAAATAAGTCCACAGAACATAATGATCCGTTTAAACATTGGGAGTTAAACCAACCTTTGTCCAAAGATACAATTAATGAAATTATAAAAGCTGACATACCAGACCACAATGAACTTAAATTAGAGTATGATGGTACCAGAGCAATAGATGGTGGCACGCCTGAATTTAGAGAAGGCATTGTAGACGGCGGTAAAGCTATAAAATTTAGATGCTTTATAACAAAAGAAAATGCTCAAAAATTTCCATCCTTGACCAAGTTGATAAACGAATTACAGTCTAAAGAAATACATTCAAAAATTTCTAAACTTATTAATAAAGATCTTTCAAACTCTTATGTGAGGGTAGAAATAATTTGTGATAGAAAAGGATTCTGGCTCAAGCCACACTGTGATATTAGGGAAAAGCTAGTATCCTGCCTTTTGTTTGTTAATGAATTTAACGAGTCTGAAAGTTTAGGTACCGATTTTTATAATGAAAAATTAGAAAAAATTAAGACCGTTCCTTATAAAAATAACTATGGATATTTTTTTTCTAGTGGTCCAAATACTTGGCACGGTATGGAAAAAAAGGAAATAGTTAAAGAAAGACGTTGCTTGCAAGTAAACTATGTTTCTTTCGAAACAGACTGGCAAGTTAAAAGATGATACAGTTTAAACTAATAAAGGAGAAATATGGCAACCTATGAATGTGTTAAATGCGGAATGTCAGTCAATGCAACCTGTGGAAAATGTAATGCACCATTAGTAAACGGTGTTTTAAAATTAGATAACGGAGGGGGATCCGTGCAAATATCTGAATGTCCCAATAAACATGGAAAAATAAAATCTCCGCTATGTTGTGGCCAGGACATGACGTGTTCTGTTAGCTAAACAACCAAAAAATAATTAGTTAATAAAATTTAGTTTAAAATCCAGAAGAGACCGCTATCTATCTATAAACATAAGTGGTAGTGTCAATTTTTTAGATATTGCCATATAATTTATCACACCATTAATTGGGCAATAATTTTTTAGAAAACAACTTTAGAGAGAAACCGTCATTTACGTATTTATGCGTGAAAAATAAATAAATTTGTCCATGATTATAAAAGACATAACAAAAGAAGAAATTTCAGCATTAAGTAAAATTTTACCATTAAGAAAAAACAATATTCTTCCAATTAAGAGCACCAAAGCAATTGAAATACTTATTGTTCCTAATTTTGGAGAAGTAAATTCCCATCAAGACAATGTTGGAATAATTTTTGAGGAAAAAAAAATTTTAAAGATTTTATCAAAACGTTACAAGAATGTTGTAATCACTGAAATTAATTGCGAAAAAGATTTAAAAAAGCTAGTAGCAAGAAAACCTGACTTAGTATTTTCTGGAGTTAAATATTTCTTTTTTAATAATAGAAAAATATGGTTAAATGACTATTTAGAAATGTTTGGTATTCCATACATCGCTTCAAGTAAAATAGCATTGGACAATGAAAGCAATAAAAATCGAGCCAAAAAACTTATGCAAAAAGCTAAAATTAAAACAGCGGATTTTTTTATAACTAATCCTGGAGAGTATTTAGATGAAGCATTAATCCCTATAAAATTTCCTCTTTTTATAAAGCCGGTAACCGGCGGAGACAGCAGGGGCATAGACAAAAATTCAATTGTACTCAATTTTGAGGGTTTTGCAGCAAAAGTGCTAGATATTAAAGTTGAGCAAAATTCTCCCTCATTAGTGGAAACATATCTATCAGGAAAAGAATACAGCGTCGGTATTTTTGAAGACAGTATTGATGGAAGCCTAAGAGCTATGCCCATAGAGATTATAGTTAAAAAAAATGTAGATGGTAATTGTATTCTTGATTTTGATGTAAAAAAAAATGATGAGGAAAAAGTAATTCCCGTTACAGATATTAAGATTTTTGATAAACTTTCAAAATTAGCAAAAGATTCTTTTAAAGCCTTAGGTGGAAAATCTTTAGGAAGAATAGATATTAAAATGAATGATCTTGGTGTTCCTCATTTTATTGAAGCCAATCTTATGCCAGGTCTTCGAAAAGGCTATTTTTATAGATCATGCTTGCTAAATCTAGGTATGAGTTATGAGGATATGATTTATAGTATTGCAAATACTGGGCTGTCTTCACAATAATCAAAAATTAAAATTTTTCCACGAAAGTTCTTAATTCAGTTTCTCAAGACAAGCACTTTTATCTTGGTAGTGAAATTGCAAGTAAATTTAAGTAATTAAGTCCGGGTGAATAGTTTTATAAGATCCATAATCTTTGCGTCCAATGCAACCATCAATTATAAAATGGCCAATATGAATATTTTTAATTTTATTGATTTAAATATCCTGAAGTGAAGTTACAGTAATTTTTTTTGTTTTTAAGGATTTTATACCCTCTAAACATACATAGGCAGTAGACATGTTTGTACAGTAAGGAACTTTATTAACTAAAGTTGCTCTTCTAAGAGCCATGGCATCATTAAGTTTTTGTTCACTGTTTCCACCTCCAGTATTTATTACTAAAACAATTTTCTTAGAATTTAAAACATCAACAATATGGGGAGAGCCACTGCTAACTTTATTTATTTTTTTACACTTCATTCCATGTTTGATAATATAGTCCGCTGTTCCCCCTGTGCCACATAGGGTAAAGTTCAATTTTAATAATTGTCTGGCTAAATCCACACCTTCTTCTTTATGACTATTTTTTAGAGATATAAATGCCAAGCCTTTCGTTGGCAAAGAATTAGAAGCACCAATTTGACTTTTTGCAAATGCCATTCCAAAGTCCTTATCAAAACCCATTACCTCACCAGTTGATTTCATCTCTGGCCCTAGTAGCACATCACTTTTTGGAAATTTATTAAAAGGAAAAACAGCTTCTTTTACCGCAAACATATTCTTAGTCTTACTTTTTAAATTAAATTTAGATAATTTTTCCCCAGCCATTACTCTTGAAGCAATTTTAGCAAGCGGAAGTCCTTTTGCTTTTGACACAAAAGGAACTGTTCTACTAGCCCTTGGATTTACTTCGATTACAAAAATTTCATCATTCTTAATTGCAAATTGAATATTCATGAAGCCTTTAATTTTTAAAGCTATAGCTAATTTTTTTGTTTGGGCTTCTATCTCGGTTATTAAATTTTTTTTTATTGATATTGGAGGTAGACAACAAGCAGAGTCACCCGAGTGAATACCAGCTTCTTCAATATGCTGCATTATTCCTGCAACAAAAACTTGTTTACCATCAGATATAGCATCCACATCAATTTCCATGGCATTATCAATAAACCTATCAATTAATATTGGATTTTCTTCTGCTGCTTTAAATGCTTCTTCCACAAGTTTTTTTAGCTGACTTTTCTCATAAACTATTTCCATTGCTCTTCCGCCTAAAACGTACGAAGGTCTAACCATCAAAGGTAAGCCTATTTTATCTGCAATTTGAATAGCTTGTTTAAATGTTTTAGCTATACCGCTCTCTGCCTGTTTTAACTTTAATCTATCAAGTAATTTTCTAAATCTATCTCTGTCTTCTGCTAAATCGATAGAAGTATATTGAGTACCTAAAATTGGAAACTTATTATCGTTCAAAAACTTTGCAAGCCTAATAGGTGTTTGCCCTCCAAATTGAGCAATAATTCCTACAAGATTTCCCTTTTGCTTTTCTTTTTGGATAATATTATAAACATACTCTTCCTTAAGTGGCTCAAAATACAATCTATCACTTGTATCGTAATCAGTTGAAACAGTTTCTGGGTTACAGTTAATCATTATAGTTTCAAAACCTGCATCTTTAAGTGCATAGCTCGCCTGACAACAACAGTAATCAAACTCAATCCCTTGTCCAATTCGATTAGGGCCACCACCTAAAATTATAATTTTTTTCTTTGACGAAGGATTGGCTTCACATTCAGATTTAATCAAATAATTTCTTTGATAAGTAGAGTACATGTAAGGTGTAAAAGATTTAAATTCTGCCGCACAAGTATCTACTTTTTTGTAAACAGGCAGCACTTTTAAGTCAGTTCTTTTCTTTCTAATAATTTCTTCTGTAGTTTTTGTAATTTCAGCTAATTTTTTATCTGAAAAACCGAAGGATTTAATTCTATTAAATTCATTATAATCTCTAGGCAGACCTTTTTTTGAAATTTGATTTTCAGCTTCTACAATCTCTTTTATTTGTTCTAAGAACCAATTATCTATTTTAGAGAATTTTTGTATTATTTTAATATCAATTTTTTTTCTAAAAGCTTCAGCAACTAATAAAATTTTATTAGGAATATTTTTCTTTAATTCTTTTTCTATGTCTTTTTTATTAAGTGGAAAGATTCTATCTAAACCAGAAAAGCCAATCTCAAGAGACACAAGGGCTTTTTGAAGAGACTCTTTAAAATTTCTACCTATTGCCATAGCTTCACCAACTGATTTCATCGATGTACCTAAAATTGCATCTGATGTAGAAAATTTTTCAAAAGTAAATCTTGGAATTTTTGTAACTATATAATCTATACTAGGTTCAAATGAAGCTGGTGTTATTTTTGTAATCTCGTTCTTTAATTCATCCAGTGTATAACCAACCGCAAGTTTTGCAGCCACCTTTGCAATAGGAAAACCAGTTGCTTTGGATGCAAGAGCTGAAGATCTAGAAACTCTTGGATTCATTTCAATTATAACCATTCTTCCATCCTTTGGGTTAATTGCAAATTGAACATTTGAACCACCCGTTTCTACTCCAATTTTTCTAAGACACGCAATCGAAGCATTTCTCATTATTTGATATTCTTTATCAGTTAGTGTTAACGCTGGGGCTACAGTAACGGAATCACCTGTATGAATTCCCATTGGGTCAATATTTTCAATAGAACAAACAATAATACAGTTATCTTTTCTATCTCTGACAACTTCCATTTCAAATTCTTTCCAACCTTCAAGACATTCTTCTATTAATATCTGGCTTACAGGAGATTCGTGCAAACCATCTTTAACTATCTTAAGGTATTCTTTCTTATTTTTAGCGATACCGCCACCCAAGCCTCCCAATGTAAATGCCGGTCTAATTATTGCAGGTAAACCAATTTGTTTAAGAGCATTTGCAGCATCTTTAATATGATTTACGACTTTTGATTTTGGCAAGTCCAAACCGATGTCAATCATGTTCTTTCTAAATTTTTTTCTATCCTCTGCATTTGAGATAGCTTTAGAATTTGCACCAATCAGTTCAATTTTATACTTCTTTAAAATTCCTTTTCTCTCTGCTTCCATTGCTAAATTTAAAGCAGTTTGACCACCCATCGTCGGTAGAATTGCATCTGGCTTTTCTTTTTGGATTATTTTTTCTAGTACTTCTAAAGTTATTGGCTCAATATATGTTTTATCAGCGACCTTAGGGTCAGTCATAATAGTTGCAGGATTAGAGTTGATGAGAACAACTTTGTAGCCCTCATCTTTCAAAGCCTTGCAAGCTTGAGTTCCTGAATAATCAAATTCACACGCTTGACCAATTATTATGGGTCCAGCACCAACTATTAATATAGTTTTAAGATCTTTTCTTTTTGGCATTCTTTTTCATGTTGTTAATAAATTCCTGAAACAAGTAAATACTGTCCTGTGGGCCAGGATTAGACTCAGGATGATATTGAACTGAAAAAATTGGTTTATTTTTTAATCTTATTCCTTCAATACAATCATCAAACAAAGATTTATGCGTAATCTCAATATTCTTTGGTAAATTTTTTTCAATTATTTCAAAGCCGTGATTTTGGCTAGTGATTTCAACATTATCCCTAATTAAATTTTTAACTGGATGATTTGCTCCTCTATGGCCTAACTTCATTTTTTTTGTTTTAGCACCTAATGTTAAAGCTAATATTTGATGTCCAAGACAAATTCCAAAAATAGGCATATTATTTTTTATTAATTCTTTGATAATGTTAATCGCATATTTCCCTGTTGCAGCGGGATCACCCGGGCCATTAGACAAGAAGATACCATTTGGTTTTAATTTTAATATTTCTTGAGCATTTGTTGTACATGAAACAATAGTAATTTTACAATTAAAATCGGAAAAATATCTTAAGATATTTTTTTTAATACCATAATCAATCGCAACAACGTGTAACGAATTTTTTTTATTTTTTATATATCCACTGGTTTTCTTCCAAGTCTTAAGTCCCGACCATACATAATTTTTTTTTGTAGAAACTTTTTTTGCTAGATCTAAGTTTTTTAAACCACACCATTTAATAGTAGAATTGGTTAATTGCTTAATATCAAAACTATCATTTTTGGAAAAAGCTATCGTGCCCTTTGGAGCACCATTGCCTCTAATAAAATTAGTTAAGCTTCTAGTATCAAGTCCTGTAATTCCAACTATTTTATTTTGCTTTAACCAATGATCAAGATTTTTTAAAGAACGGTAATTAGAAGGATCTGTTATTTCAGAATTCAAAATTATACCCTTTGTCCAAATTTTATCAGACTCCTGATCTTCCTTATTAACTCCAACATTCCCAACGTGAGGGAAAGTAAAATTAATTATTTGCTCCGCGTAGGATGGGTCTGAAATAATTTCCTGATAACCAGTAATTGAAGTATTAAAGCAAACTTCTCCAGTAGCTATTCCTTCGTAACCGAAGCCAAAACCTTTAAAGCAAGTTCCATTTTCTAGAATTAAAATAGCTGTAGGAACGATCTGTTTAAGATTTTTATTTGAGTTTTTTATTTGTCTTGTCTGTTTCAAATACAACTCATGAGTTAAAGTAAATACTTATAAACATGATTTTGTGGAAGATATGAAATAGAAATATACCCGTCAAGAAAGATGTTTTTCTTTTGAAGAAAAATTGTGATTAAAGTAAAAAATAAAAATTACAAATATGTCTCTACAAACCCAAATAGAAGAAAAATTAAACCAATCTCTTAAGAATAAAGATAAAAGTCTTTATCCAACACTAAGACTGATTGTTTCAGGGATAAAAGACCTTTTAATTGCCAACAGAACTAAGGAAGCTAAAGAGGTATTAGATCAAGATGTAATAGGTATGCTAAAAAAAATGGTCAAACAAAGAAACGAATCATGTGATGTTTATAAAAAAGCAGATCGTACAGAACTTTTAGAAATTGAAACAAAAGAGATAGAAATAATAAGCTCTTTTTTGCCGAAACAACTAAATGAAGAAGATACAAAAAAGTTATGTGAAGAAGTGATTAAAAAAGTAGGAGCTAGCTCTATAAAAGATATGGGAAAAGTGATGGCCGATCTAAAGAAAACACACGGGGACGTTTTAGATTTTTCTAAAGTAGGATCAATAATAAAAACAGTTTTAAAATAATTACAATGAAATACCCTAAAGAATATCTTAATGAAATTAAGTTAAGATTAAAAGTTTCCAAGGTTGTAGGTAAGTCCGTTCAATTAAAAAAAAGAGGTAAAGAATTTGTAGGTTTGTCTCCATTTAAGAATGAGAAAAGCCCATCATTTACAGTGAGTGATGAAAAAGAGTTTTATCATTGTTTTAGCACGGGAGAACATGGAAACATTTTTGATTTTCTAATAAAAACAAAGTCGTTAGGTTTCGGTGAAGCAGTTAAAGAATTAGCGGCTGAAGCAGGTATGCCACAATATAAGTTTTCAACAATGGATACTGAAAAAGAAAAAAGATTTAATATTTATAAAAATATTTTTAAAGAGTATTCAGATTTTTTTCATCAGGAACTTTTTAAATCTGAAAATAGTCAAGCTTTATCGTACTTAGAAAAAAGAGGATTAAATCAAAATATAATTAAAGAATTTAAATTAGGCTATGTGCCTTGGCAAAATAACTTTTATGAAAAATTATTAAGTAAATTTAGTGAAGCAGAAATTATTTTAACAGGTCTTTATTATAAAAATGAAAAGAAAAATAAATATATTGATCGTTTTAATTCTAGAATTATTTTCCCAATCAATAATTTGATAAGTGAGACCATTGCTTTTGGCGGAAGAATAATTAGAGAGAGTCAGTTAGCAAAATATATCAATTCACCTGAAACTGAATTTTATAAGAAAGGTAGAACAGTTTTCAACCTAGATAAAGCTAAAGCTTTAAGATCGGAAACAAACGAAGCTATTATTGTTGAAGGATATATGGACGTAGTTAGTTTGTACGCTGCAGGTGTAAAAAATATAATTTCAAATTCAGGAACAGCTCTAACAGATACTCAAATAGAATTAATTTGGAAGTTTTTCTCTAGCCCCATTATTTGTTTAGATGGTGACTTAAGCGGACAAAGCGCAGCTTTACGTATAGCAGAAAAACTTTTACCATTAATAAATGAAAATAATAAAATTTATTTCTCAATAATGCCAAAAGGGGAAGATCCTGATGATTTCATTAAAAAAAATGGTAAAGAAAAATTTAATACATTTCTGAAATCAAGAAAAATAATACAATCTTATATTTGGGATTCTTATTTGCTTGAAGTTGATACCAACAATCCATTTGAAATATCAAAATTTGAAAAAAAAATAAAAAATATGTGCCATGGAATTAAAGATGAAATATTAAAAAAATATATTTTAGAAGGTTTTCTTGAAAAATTAAAAATTTTAACACCTATACAAAATTACAAAAAATCTTTTATTCCATATGCTAAGAGAAATTTTACAATTCTCAACGAAACAAAAAAACTACATAAAGAAAAAAATCATTTTTCTAAAGAAGAAATTAAAGAAAGATCAATACTATATATTCTTTTAAATTATTTAGGTTCTGTAAAAAACAAATCAAAAGAACTTTTAGAAATTAATTTTACCAACGAGCAAAATGAAAGTTTAAAAAAAGAGATCATTGAGTTTGCAATGACTAACAATTTTCTAGATAAAGACCAATCTGGAATTATTGAAAAATATAAAACCTTAGTTAACGATATTGAGAAGGATATTAACTTAAAAAATATACTCTTCAAGAAAGATGATGCAGAGCGTGAAGAGACGCTAAACGATTTGATAGTAGAACTTAAAAAAATGAATCACTTAAAACAAATTGAATTTTTAGAGAATAAGGTGGCAAAAAATCTGGATGAGAGTTCCTATTCTGAACTTATCAAGCTTAAAAGCCAGTTAAATAGGGAATAAAAAAAGATAGATTTTAAAATAAATCATACTATATATAGCTTCGCTTTAATTTAATATTTGGCCTAAATGGTAGAAAAACTAATTACAAAATCATTTGAAAGACTCCTTGATAAAGGAAAAGTACGTGGGTTTATAACTTACGAGGAACTAGGAAAGTCTTTAGGTAAAAGAGGTAGTTCAGTTGAAAATGTAGAAAAAGCATTTTTAATTATCGCCGAACAAAGCGTTACACTTGTAGAAAAAAAGTCTCAATACCAATCAAATAAAAAAAGAGAAACCTCTTCAACAAACGAAGAAAAGAAAACAGATAAAAGCGATGATCCAATTAGAATGTATCTCCGTGAAATGGGTGGGGTAGAATTACTTTCTCGTGAGGGAGAAATCGCTATAGCTAAAAGAATTGAAGCTGGAAAAGATGTGATGATTAACGCGCTTACTCAAAGTCCGTTAGTTGGTAAAAAAATATACGAATGGAAAGAAAAAATTGAGTCTAATGAACTTTTAGTTAGAGACATCATTGATATAGATTCAACATATGAAGACTTCGAGGCAATAGATGTAGAAAAAGAAAAAATAAAAGCAGAAGCCCAAATCAAAAAAAATAAAGAAGAAGGGAAAAAAAATGAAACCCCTGCTGTAGTCGATGAAGACGAATTTAATGTTTCCCTTGCTAAAATGGAAGAAGAAATAAAGCCTAAAATCATAAAGATTATAGACAACCTTACTAAAGACTATTTAAAATTACAAAAGTACCAAAGAGAAAAGTTAGACTGTATTTTATCTTCTAAAGAACTTTCAGTTTCTAAAAATAAAAATTTTATAAAAATACAATCTACCCTAGTTAATAACTTTAAAAATCTTCAGCTTTCTCCCAACGTAGTTGAAGAAATAGTTCAAGCTCATTATAAAGAAAATAAAAAAATCGTATCCTTAGAAGGAGTTCTTTTAAGACTAGCTTTGGATAATAAAATTAGCCGGGAAGAATTTCTTAAATATTATATTGGAAACGAAATAAATCCTAAATTTGAAACTTTTTTAAGTGAAAACCCAACTTGGAGAGCTTTTTTCAAAAAATTTAAAAATGATTTTAGTGAAATAAGAGAAAGACTTGTAGAGTTTAGTGAAAAAATTGGTCTATCAGTTGGTGAATTTAAAAAATTAGTTAGCAGAATACAAAAGGGAGAAAGAGAATCCAGAATAGCAAAAAAAGAAATGGTAGAAGCAAATTTAAGATTAGTAATTTCTATAGCTAAAAAATACACTAATAGAGGGCTACAATTTTTAGATTTAATTCAAGAAGGTAATATTGGCTTAATGAAAGCAGTAGATAAATTTGAGTATAGAAGAGGGTATAAATTTTCTACATATGCAACATGGTGGATTAGACAGGCAATTACAAGATCTATTGCTGATCAAGCTAGAACAATCAGAATTCCGGTTCACATGATTGAAACTATAAATAAAATTGTAAGAACTCAAAGACAAATCATGAGTGAATTTGGTAGAGAACCAACACCCGAGGAATTAGCAAAAAAATTAGCTATGCCTTTAGAAAAAGTTAGGAAAGTTTTAAAAATTGCAAAAGAACCCGTATCTTTAGAAACGCCAGTAGGTGATGAGGAAGATAGTAGCCTAGGTGATTTTATTGAAGATAAAAATGCACTTCAACCTTTGGACACAGCTATTCAATCTAATCTTAGTGAGTCCACAACAAAGATACTTGCATCACTAACGCCCAGAGAAGAAAGGGTTTTAAGAATGCGTTTTGGTATTGGAATGAATACAGATCATACGCTGGAAGAAGTAGGGCTGCAATTTTCGGTAACAAGAGAAAGAATAAGACAAATTGAAGCCAAAGCTCTTAGAAAACTCAAACATCCAAGTAGATCAAAACAACTTAAAAGTTTTCTAGAAAAATAAATTCTGCTATAAAGTTCACATTAATGTTTTATTCAATAAAAAAAATTAATATTTCTATTATTTAGAGGGATTAATTTAAATAGTTTAAATTATGAAAACAGTATCTCTAAGTGTAATTGTTCCGGTTTTTAATGAGGAGAAAACTATTTTAAAAGTTTTACAGGCCCTTAATAAACTGCAATTAGAGGACACCGCTCTAGAAGTTATTGTGGTTAACGATGGATCTAATGATAGGACAAATGAAATATTAGCCGAACATAAAAATCTTTATAATCTTTATTTAAAAAACGAAAAAAACCAAGGAAAAGGGGCGGCAATAATTAAAGGAATTGAAGCCTCAAATTCTGATTATATTATTTTTCAAGATTCTGATCTCGAATACGATCCGAATAATTTTGATAATTTTGTAAAGATTATTAAAAAATTTGATCCAGATTATGTTTCAGGTTCAAGGTTTCATTACAGAAACTATACTCGATCTCACTATTTTTTTAACAATTTAGGAAATAAAATTTTAACTTTTTTATTTAATATGCTTTATAACACAACATTCACAGATATTTATACTTGCTATATTTGTTTCAAAAAAAAATTATTAGATACCTCAAAAATTAATGCTAAAGGATTTGAGTCGCATGTTCAAATTCAGTCACAAGTTATTAAAAAAAGCTCTTTGATCTACGAAATTTCTATTGATTATAATGGTAGAACTACTTCAGAAGGAAAAAAAATAAAATTTTATCATTTTTTTTCTGTTGTATTTTATATGTTTATTGAAAGATTCAAAAATTAAACTACTTATGATAAAAAATTTTTTCAATAAATTAAAAATTATAAACAACAATATCAATTTGAATGACAAAGAAAGATTTAAAGAACATAAAAAAAATTTGAACGAAAAGAAAATGCTAAAATCTTGCTATTCTGATTTTTACATAAAAATGTTAAATACAGAAAAGGAATTTAAAAAAAAAACCTCGAATAATAATTTGCGTATAGAACTAGGATCTGGAGTCGGTTTTATAAAAGATTACGATAAGACAATTATTACCTCAGATGTAATATATAATGAATTTACCGATAAGATTATTGATGCAAATCAAATACCCTATGGTAGAAACCAAATAGATAGTATTTTTGGCATATTCTGTTTTCATCATTTTAAGGATCCATTTAATTTTCTAAAAGATTTAGAGGTAAAACTCAAATCTGGTGGTGTATGTATTTTGATCGAACCTTATTATGGAGCACTAGCAAAGGTAATTTATAAAAGTATACACAAAAGTGAGTATTTTGATCAAAATGAACCATTTGATTTTAAGATCGAAAACAAAACTGCAATGGAACAGGCAAACCAAGCATTAAGTTATATTTATTTTGTAAAAAATAGGGAAAAATTACAAAAATTCTTTCCAAATCTAGAAATAGTACATACGTCAATTTTTGGGA
>Ga0209711_10002774_pt1 | contig 15248 bp, 14 predicted proteins | sample ArcticOcean_MG_C_7_FD_187441 | JGI IMG/M metagenome (GOLD analysis project Ga0209711, IMG submission 187441) | Marine microbial communities from western Arctic Ocean - ArcticOcean_MG_CB11_88 (SPAdes) (version 2) | ecosystem: Environmental > Aquatic > Marine > Oceanic | place: Arctic Ocean... | reverse complement strand
TATCTTGGGCATGCACTTTTAGATCTATACATTGGTTAAAAGAAGGCTTTAGTTCTGCAAAACTAGAACTATTAGGAATGAATTATGGATGGTTTTATACTGGCCATGATGCATTTAATGACTGTGAAGCTTGTTTAGCTTTATTATCTGAAACGCTTCCTAAAAGAGAGACAACTGTTTTCTCTGTCCTTAGAGAATATGCTGCTAAGCCTTCATATCTAGTTAAAGCCATAGACGCACCCTATGATAAAAGAACTAAATTAAGAAGAAGGGGCTATAGGTGGAGACCTGCTGATCAATTAAATGGTAAAGTTTGGTGGATAGAAACAACTGAATATGAAGAAGAAATAAATTGGTTGAATAAAGAGGTATATAAAAGAGAAATTCATATTCCCATAAATAAAATTACAGCATTGAATAGATACTCAGATAGAATATGGGAATAAATACAATCTTATTGTGGATTATTTTTTTCTTTATATAATCTTTAATTATTAGATAATTGTTATTAGGAATAAAACATATGAAATTATTTGGAAAAAATTTAGATACAGATATAGTTATAATCGCAGAAATTGGTGTTAACCATGAAGGATCCATAGATTCCGCAATGAATTTAATTAGATTAGCACATGAATCTGGTGCAGATGCTGTAAAATTTCAAAGCTACACACCGGAAAGATTTATAGCATCTAATGACCAAGAGAGAATGAAAAGAGTGAAAAATTTTCATTTAGATGAATCAGATCATTTAAAATTAATTACCTATGCAGCTAATATAGGAATACCATTTTTTTCAACAGCTGTGACAGAAGATTGGATACCTTTTTTAAATAACAATACAAATGTAATAAAAATAGCTAGTGGTGACATTACTTTTGAGCCAACTATAAGGGCAGCAGCAAAAACAGAAAAGCCTGTAATTTTATCTACTGGTGGAGCTAATATGCAAGAAATTAGAAAAGCTATAGGTTGGTTTGAGGAGAGCTCTAAAAATAAAGAAATAAAAAATAAATTAATTTTAATGCATTGTATCTCCGCTTATCCAGCTTCTCTAGAGGGAGCAAACCTTAACTCAATAAAATTTTTACAAGAGCAAACCGGGTTATATGTAGGTTACTCTAATCATGTTAAAGGTATTCTTGCTCCTGTAGTATCAATTGCTCTAGGTGCGAGTTTAATTGAAGTACATTTTACAGATTCTAGAGATGACAAAATATTTCATGATCATCATTTATCTTTAGTTCCATCAGAGCTTAAAGAATTATCAATGTCGGCTTCTAATATAAAAAAATCATTAGGCAGTTATGACAAATTTTGCTCAGAGCCAGAAAAAAATAATTTATTAGCGCTTAGAAAAGGAATAATTGCAGCACATAATATACCAAAAGGGCAAGTTATAGAAAAGAAAGATTTGATGTATGCAAGGCCGTCCAATGAGGTGGATTCAAGTAAAATTATGACTATATTAGGAAAAAAACCAACGTGTAATATTGAAAGCGGTCAATTAATTAGCTACAATATATTAGAATAAACAATGGTGGAAAGGGCATGGTGGTGGATTTATAGAAGCGCCGTTGATTAGCGGGATGCCTTATTTATCAAGGCATACATTAGTAGGAAAAAAGAAATCTTTACATCATAAAATTGGGCTAGAGTTCATTACTAGCGCTTCTGCTTACGAAGGGAAAATAGAAGTTTTGTTAAAATTTATTGAGTTATTTAACATAATTAGAAATAGTGATTCAAAGGAGGAAGATCGTGCTCCTATCATTTCTTTACCTATTAGCGAGAATTCAATTAGTATTCATGATATATTATATCAGGGAGTAAATAAAAATTTATCTTTATATTCTTCTGTATTAAATATAGTAAGATCATACTCTGATGTATTATCTTCTTTATATGTAATGGATTCTGAAGAGTTTGTTAAAAAAAACATAATATTAAGCTCACAAAAAAAGCTCAACCCTAATAAAGTAGTTGGTATGTTTAAATCTTTATCTTTAATCAGTACTTCTTAAAAGTAGTAAATTGAGCATTAATTTAAAAATAGGAATTATTGGTTTAGGTGTTGGCGAGGCCCATCTAAGATCTTATCAACAGATACCTAATGTCGAAGTAATGTCAGTATGTGATGTTGACCCTGCAAGATTAAAATTAATTGCAGACAATTATAATATAGGAGGAAGATATACAGATAGTAAATTTATTACTGAAGACCCTAATATAGATATAGTCTCAATTTGTTCATATGATAATTTTCATGCAGAGCAACTTATTTCTTGCTTCAGAAATGGCAAACATGTAATGGTAGAAAAGCCTGTTGTCTTATTTAAGGAAGATGCAGAAGAGGTTGTAAGAGAATGGAAAGATAGTAAGTGTAAAATTACCTCTAATTTAATTTTACGAGAGTCTCCCCGCTTTAAAAATATTAAAAATATGATATTAAAAAATGATTTTGGAGAGATTTATCATATAGAAGGAGATTACCTTCACAATATTCTGCATAAAATAACTGATGGCTGGAGAGGAAAGATGCCTTTTTACTCAACTGTATATGGCGGAGGAATTCATTTAATTGATTTAATGCGTTGGTTGATGAATGACGAAGTAAAAGAGGTGTGTGCTATGGGAAATAGTATTTTAACTAAAGACACAAATTATAAATATCCAGAAATTATGACATCTTTATTACAATTTGGTAGAGGGGCAACTGGAAAGAATACTGCAACTTATGGACCACAAAGGACAAAATTTCATTCATTAAATATTTTTGGTACAAAAAAATCATATGTAAACCATAGAGGAAATGGCGAAATTTTTTCAGGTGATTCAGAAAATGACCTTTTATTAGATAGTACCCCTTACCCTGGGTTTGTAAAAGGAGATTTACTGCCTGAGTTTATTAGCTCAATTAGGCAGGGTGTTGATCATCCAGTTACAGGCGAGGACATCTTTAGAGTTATGGATGTGTGTTTTGCAATCTGGGAATCTTATAATAAGAAAAAAACTGTAGAAGTTTCTTATGTTTTGTAATAATTATATAATATGACAGAAATTAATATTCCTTTTGCAAAACCTATCATAGAAAATGAAGAAAAAAATGCAGCATCTAAGGTTTTAGATGGCCATATCTTAACCCATGGCCCTATTTGTAGAAAATTTGAGGATTCTTTCGGGCTATTTCATAATAATGTAGATGCAGTTACGTTATCTAATTGCACCTCTGCTATGTTTCTCGCTCTTAAATCATTAGGAATAGGGCAGGGTGATGAAGTAATAGTGCCTGCTATGACACATATAGCAACGGCCCATTGTGTTTCACATACTGGAGCAAAACCAGTGTTTTGTGATATTGATTACAAAACTGGTAATATAGACTCAGAAAAAATTATACCTAAAATTAATAAAAAAACTAAAGCTGTTATTATAGTCCATTTTGTTGGCTTACCAGCAGACATATACCCTATCTTAGATATTATAAAAGGTAAAAATATAGCTCTTATAGAAGATTGTGCTGCTGCTTTAGGTGCAATTTATGATGACAAGTTAGTAGGTACATTTGGTGACGCTGGGTGTTTTTCATTTTATCCTACAAAACATATCACTACCATGGAAGGAGGTATGTTAATTTCTAAAAATAAATCATTTACTGATTCTGTTCGTAAATTAAGTTCATTTGGATATACAAAAAATTTATATGAAAGAGCTACTCCCGGAGTATATGATGTTGATATGCTAGGTTATAATTTTAGAATGTCAGAGGTTGCTGCAGCTATAGGAAATGAGCAACTGAAAAAATTTAATATATTTTTAGCTAGAAGAAAATCTAATGCTGCAATTATAAGAAAAGAACTCTCAGATTGTAAAGAGATTGACGTTATGCCTTATAAAATTGGAAATAGTGTTAGTTCAAATTTTTGCGTTAATATAATTTTAAAAAAAGGAGGAGATAAATTACGTAATAAAATTATTTTGAAGCTAAAAGATAATAATGTGGGGACTAGCGTTCATTATCCAGTATGTCTCCCAAAATCTATATATTATAAAGATAAAATAGATGATAAAAATAATGACTTTAAGGTTGCAGAGCATTTTGCTGCAAATACAATATCCTTGCCATGTGGGCCACATATAGATAAAAATGATTCATATTTTATAGCAAAAACATTAAAGATTTGTTTAAAGGAATTAATATAATGCAGATAGGCTTAGATTATGAAAAAAAATCTCTAAAAGATGAAAAAATAATGTTGATTGGAGGGGCAGGTTTTATTGGACACCATTTAGCATTAGCTTTAAGAAAAAAAGATGCAGATGTAATAGTAGTTGATCACTTGCAGGTTAATAATATAGTCCAGATGCTTAGTAGTAATGAATATTCTATAAAACAAAGAAAAATATATATTAAGTTTATTACAGATAGATTTGATTTAATGAGAGATAAAGGCGTAAAGTTTGCTAATGCGGATGCGCGTGATTTAAGTGCTTTAAGTGATATTTATTTAAGTTATAAACCAACAAAAATTGTTCATTTAGCTGCTATATCAAGTGCAGTAGTTGCCAACAAAATGTCTAGTTTAGCTTATGATATACAAATTAATAGCTTAAGGAATATTTTAGATTTATGTAAAAATCATAAAGAAATAACTAATCAAGTAGTTTTTATGTCTTCTAGTACCGTATATGGTGACTTTACAGAAAAATCTGTTAATGAAGCAATTAGACCTCAACCTAGGGGTGTATATGCAAATGGTAAATATATAGGCGAAAGAATGATGAGGGAAGCTAAAAACTTATATGACTTAGATTATACAATTATAAGGCCTAGTGCATTATATGGAGTTAGATGTATATCAGGGCGGGTTAGCCAAAAATTTATTGAAAATGCTCTATCAGGAAAGCCTTTGAGATTAGAAGGAGGAGGTGGAGGAATGCTCGACTTTACTCATATAGATGACCTAACAGAAGGTATAACTAGAAGTTTAATATATAAGGGGGGGTTATCTAGGACTTTTAATATTACATATGGTAATGCAAGGTATATTTCTGAATTAGCTAAAATTATAAAAAATAAAATACCTAATGTTATTATAGAAGAAGCGCCCAAAGCTAATGATAAGCCTATAAGAGGCACTTTAGAAATTGATAGGGCAAAATCTTTTTTAGGGTTTGTTCCAAGACTAAATTTAGAAAATGGTTATGCTAATTATTGTGATTGGTATTTAGAACAATGGGATAAATTAGGGTAAATTATGGAAACATTATTATTATATTTAAATGGTGATAGAGGTTTAAAAGTTCTAGAACATTTAATAAAAATAAATAAATATAATATATTTGTATTCTCCACAAAAAAACTTTTAATATTAAAAGAATTAGAAAATAATCAAAGTATAAATTTTAAAATTGTAGAAAGTATAAATTCTGAAGAGCACTTTCTGTATATTAAAAAAATTAATCCAGATATAGCAATTGTAGCTGGTTTTTCTCAAATTTTTAATAATAAAATTATTAATGCACCAAAATTTGGCACTATAAACTTACATGCAGGTCCCTTACCACAATATAGAGGGGGATCCCCTCTAAATTGGCAAATAATAAATGGAGAAAAAACTATAGGGCTGTCCATTATACAAATGAATAATGGAATAGATACTGGTAAAATATTATGCCAAAGCTCATTTAAATTAAAAAACTCAGATAGTATTTCTGATGTACATAGCAATGCTAATGTATTTTTTTCTGAAATGGTTTTAGATGTTTTAAATCATATACAAAGAAAATCTTTAGTTTCTTTAAAACAAGATGAAAATAAAGCTATATATTGGCATCAAAGATCTGATTTAGATGGAAAAATAAATTGGAAAAATATGACAGCATTACAAGTATATAATTTTATTAGGGCACTAAGTAAGCCTTATAATGGTTCTCATACATTCTATTTGAATCATAAATTAAGAATTTTCTCATCTAGGATAACTAATCAAAATTATTATGGCTCTCCCGGAAGAGTAGTAAAAATTAAAGATAAAAAAATATTAATTATATGTGCTGATAAAGGATTATATATTGAAGAGTATAAATTTGAAAAATATTCTGGTGACTTAATAAACGGAATGCATCTTATATAATATAAAATATGGAGAAAAAATGATAATAGCAATAATTCCTGCAAAGGGAGGGTCAACTCGTTTGCCCAATAAAAACATGTCTGAATTAAATGGGCAGCCTATGATTAACTATGCAATTGAATATGTTAAAAAAAGTAAATTAATAGATAAAGCCTATATTACAACAGATAGTGACCTCATAGACTTACACTGCTCTAAGCTAGGCTGGGAAGTTATAAGAAGACCTGTTTCATTAGGTGGGGAAACTCCAATAATTGATGTATATAAAGACGCTTTAAATAAAATTAAAAATAACCATGCAGTTGAGATTCTTGTAGGTGTGCAACCAGACCACCCTGATAGAAATATAGGAATAGATGAGGCTATAAATTTATTTAAAAATAAAAATGCAGATAGATTAATTAGTACCGAGGCAGATGGAACAAAGAATGGAGCGCATTATATTCTTTCCAAAACATTTTTATCTTCAGGTATAAGTATTAAAGATCATATAGTTGTTGATGATTGTACAAATGTTCATTTTGAGAGTGACTTAAAAAAAGCAGCAATAAGATTAAAAGATAAATGTTAAAGATTTTAAATACATTAGATATTTCAGGAATACCTGAAGTACATAAAATTTTTAATAATCATCAATTAATCAATGTAAAAGCTGATAGGGGATTAGCTATTAAGGAAATAGTAGATGCCGATGCCTATCTAGCATCTGCCGCCATACAGATAGATGAAGGTTTCTTAAAACAAGCAAATAAACTTAAAATTATAGGAAGTCCTTCTACCGGTACAGATCATATGGATTTAGATTTAATTAAAAAAAAAGGTATAATTTGTTACGATATATCCAAAGAGTTAGATTTAATTAATTCCTTTACGGCTACATCTGAATTGGCTTTTACTTTACTTTTGTCTCTTGTGAGAAAGATTATTCCTGCTAGCCAAGATGCTACTAATGGTATATGGGCTAGGGAAAAATATTCAGGGACCCAACTTTTAAATAAAACTTTTGGAATAGTTGGCTTAGGACGGTTAGGAAAAATTTCTGCCAAAATAGCTAATGGCTTTGGTATGAGTGTAATAGCATACGATACTAATAAAAAGAGTGTGCATGGGGTTAAAATGGTTGGTTTAGAAGATTTAGCAAGAGAATCAGATTTTATTAGTATTCATGTTCACCTTAATGCAAGTACTGAAAACTTAATAAATTTAAATATTTTTAATAAAATGAAAAAGTCTGCTATTATTATTAATACTTCTAGAGGTAAAATTATTAATGAAAAAGATTTAATTATAGCTTTAAATGCTAATGTAATTTCAGGTGCGTGCCTAGATGTTATAGATGGAGAATGGTTAACTAAGAAAGAATTATATAATCATCCACTTGTAAAATATAGTAGAACGCATAATAATTTACTTTTATCACCACATATTGGGGGTGCTACACAAGAATCTATATATGGCGCTAGATTATTTATGGCAAAAAAAATAGCATCTGCTTTAGGGATAAACTAAAAAATATAATTTATTTAGACCTAATTTCTAGGGTCCCATAAATAATTAGAGTACTATTTTCCTATTAAAAAAAATCATAGCTTTAAATAGATACTCAGAAAGGATTTGGGAATAAATACTTTTAAATTTTCTTTATAGATTAACTATATTTTAATAAATCATTGAATAAATTTTTTTCTTTTAATACAGATTTATTACTATCTAACCACTCAATATTTTTTATATTATTTTTATTAATAAATTTTTTAAACTCATTTAATTGGTTTTTATCTACTAATTTTACTTCAGAAGTATTAATTAAAACAGGTCGCAACCCAAACTTTTTACACCTACCTTGAAAAGAAGGAGTTACATAAAAACCCCATTCTTTACATGCCACATCATATTCATTATTATTAGTATCTATAAAAGTATATTGCTCGTCTTCTTTGATTTTAATATTATAACTTTTATTTTTAATATTATAGTCTGAACTTATATTCTTTTCATTAATATCAAAAATTATATGGTTTTCTTTCTCTATATATATTAAAAATAAATCAATTTTTTTAATATCTACATACATATAGTGAGCAGATGCCCAAGAAACTCCACTAATTAAGCATAAAAAAGAATTGTGTTTATTATAAAAATGATTTGAGTAACCCCAACTAGTCTTAGTAATCAAAAGAGAGTTATTATTTTCGTCTTTAAATTCTATATTTTCATTATTGTTTATATAAATTTTTCCACAATCATTAATCGTGATCCAATTATTTTTACCACATTCATATTTTCTAATTGGTTGATTGAATATAATATTCATATTAAATTAAGTTTCACCATTTCCAGCTAGGAATTATAAAATCATTTATCTTCCATGAATTTTCATGCTTTACCCATATATTTTTATTTCTAAATTTTTCAATAGTATTCCACCACCATTCTTCATTTTCCCCTACAAAGTGACAAAATAATTTAATATCCTCATGTGGCACTGGTAAACCTATCTCCTGAGCTTTAGAAATGGCTTCTTCCTTAGAAATTAAGCCATACCTAATCTGAACTGATAAATTGTCTAGAACTCTATTAGTACCAAATTTGTGCCACATGGGAAAGTGATGTAATGATATAAAATTACAGTCTAGATCAGCAAATTCCCAATATCCTGTTTTTCTACTATTTTTATCATAGTAAAAGCCATATTTTTTTGCTATTTCAGCATTATCAAAGGAGTTCCATTTAAAAAAAGATCCAAGAAATAATCGCTGTACTTTAACTTTACAATTTGAGAACTCTTCTTCATTTGGTAACCTATAACCCGCCAAATCTTTTAAAGATAATCCATTCTCTGTCCAATCGGTAATATCAGTACCCTGCATACATCCATGTTTTTTCATCCATTCATTATCTATACTTGTAGCTAATTGCTCATCTTTATTCCCCCCAAATTCTAGTTGCGAATTTTCGCCCCATATTATTAAAGGAATATTCATTTGAACAGCTAAGCGATATGGAAGAGAATAAATTGCCATATGAAAAGGTAAGCCTGGGTCACCTTTTTTTTCAAATGCTAGTTTCATAAATCTTTTCTCTACTGATTGTGATATAGAATAATCAATATGATCTACATTTAAATTCTTTACCATTGCATCCAAGTTTTGTTGCCCTAATAATGTCCTACCAGGTGTTTTCCATGTGACTGCTAATGGTGTTAAGCCTAATTCTTTACATTTAATAATTTGATACCAGCTGTCTTTGCCCCCACTAGCTGGAACTATACAATCATAATTTGAATTACTGCCTCTATTATTTTTTATAATTTCATAAAATTTACTTTCTCTTGCATCCCAATCTATTTCATTTTCTTTTATTTCATGACCCTTACAAGCACTGCAAATTTGATCATTATGAATAATGATTCCTGGACGAGTATCTGGACACAAACATTTTGAGCAATAATTCATAATAATTCCTTCTCTTTATTCAAAAAATAATATTATTTTATATACTGATATAACCATTTTACTATATAAATTACTTTAATATATTCTAAATGCCTTTAAATATTTAAATTGTGTTTAATATTATTGGCATCGTTATCGATAAATGTTCTAAACCATTCCTCCACATTTATCCATTGCCAAACAAAGAAACTGTTAGAAAATTTTCCTTTGCAAAAATTTTCGAATAGGCTGTTACAGGTTTTAGAATTAAAAATCCCTCTGTCTTTGAAACTATCAGAATTTATAAGATCATAAACATATTTTCTCATGGGATCTTTTCTTAGCCAGAGCCCCTGAGGAGCCTGTATACTGCGTTTTGTAGACAAACGCACATCATCAGGCATAACTCCTTTAAAAGCTTCTCTAATTATTCCTTTTGTATACCCATTATGAAAATAAAAGCTGGATGGAAGATTTAAACCAAGCTCTACTAATTGAGTATCTAAAAAAGGAAGCCTTAATTCTATTCCATAAGCCATACTTATTCTATCCATCATTCTCATGTTTCTAGGAATTTTACTTCCTTGCAAATATTGAATCATAGAATCCTTTAAAATATCACCAGTATTACCATTGAAAGCTGAAGGTAATAATTTCTGATCCAAGAATATTTTATTTAAAGCTTCATTTTTTACAGGTACCGTTCCATCTATAGAAGTATATAAACTATTAATATTACTTAATTCAAATTCAGCAGCCTTTCTAGCATAACCTTCATTAACTCCCCAAACTTGCATATATTCTTTTAATGCTTTTTCAGAGCTTAAAGTATTGTTTTTAAGTTCTCCTCCTAAATAAAGATTATGATGGTTTTTATATCCTCCAAAACATTCATCTCCTCCTGATCCATCAAGAAGAACAGGAGTATTTGTTCTAAGCGCCCTATCCATTACTTTAATAAATGCACAATTCATTAAACCTCCAGCCGGCCCTTCTAAATGCCAAATTGTTTGGGTAATAGAGGCTTTAAAATCTTCTTCAGTAAAAGTATCTATATAATATTTAGACCCATAATGTTGAGCAGCAGCTTTTATCCATGGCTCTTCAGTAAAATCTTTTCCAAAATCTACTGAAAAACATGAAACATTTGATAATTTATTAGCCATATGAAGCGCCGCAAGCATAGCTGAAGAATCAATACCTCCCGACAACATTAGAGCTATTGGAACATCAGACCTCATATGTATGTCACAGGCTTTAATTATAGATTCCTTTACTTTAATTACTGATTCATTAAAGTCATCTTTTGAAAGATTATATTTTTCTGAAAGCCTGTAATATCTCTTTTTTTTAAATCCATTCTTAATATCAAAAGTTGCACATTCTCCCGGCAATAATTGATCTATATTTTTAAAATACGTCTCTGAAGTATCATCATAGGTAGCTGTCGTAATATATCTATGCCAAACTTTTGTATTAGGTATAGACTTAATACCAGTTGATAAAATAGCTTTTACTTCACTAGATAATATTAAACGATTGTTATGAATTGTATAATATAAGGGTTTCTGTCCCATAGGGTCTCGAGCCATAAATGTTTTTTCTTCTTGTGTGTCATAGATACAGAACGCATACATTCCACTTATATAGTCTAGGCATTTTTCCCCCCATACTTCCCAAGCCGCAAGTAATACTTCAGTATCACTTGTAGTTTTAAATTTATAACTTATTTTAAGTTGATTTTTTAGCTCTATATAATTATAGATCTCTCCGTTAAATGTGATAATATATCTATTATTATTGCTTTTCATAGGCTGTTCAGCCCTATCAGAAAGATCAATAATTTTTAGCCTAGCATGGCCTAAAAAAGCTTTATTAGCCTCAAAAATATTATTTCCATCAGGGCCTCTATGAAGTTGGGCACTAACCATATTTTGAATATTAGTTTTATCTTCAGGAGTTATATCTCCAATAATCGCTGCTATTCCGCACATAATATAACCCATTTTTTAATAGCTATTACTTATTTTACGAGTTTTAAATATCTATAATAAGGGAATACTAAAATATTTATCACTTTAAAAAATAAAATTTAACCTCTGACTATTTTAGTCTCAAACAAGTCTGAAATTTGTAACCAAGCTTATTATTATTAATCCACTCATCATTAATACCATTCATAATATCTGTACTATTTTGTGTTTTTCCTATGTATGGGTTTTCATAATTTAGGTAGTTATTCATCACACCTATTTCAGAAATAATTGTTTCAAAGGAAATTATTTCTAACCCTGTAGCATTACAAATCTTATTTAGACTATTAATTCCGTATAAATTGCAATGTTCTAAGCCATCAAACATATTACATTCAGCTTGCAATATTTTTGCGGCTAATGAATCTCTGGTTGGAGCCTGAATAAATATAATACTGTCTCTATTCAAGTATTTTTTAATTTCCTCTATAAATTTTATTCCATCTTTTATATGTTCAAAAACATCCCATAAAGTTATTACATCAAACTTTGTATCAAACTTTGCATTACTTATTAAATTATTCTGAACCTTGTGCCCCTTACTTTTTGCTATACTAGCTTCGTTAGTGTTAAGCTCTAAACCATAACAATCCCAAAGGTTTTTTTTAGCTAAATCAAGAAAAATTCCAATAGAACATCCCACATCAAGAATTTTTCCTTTGTTTTTATTGGCTTCTTGAATAAGCTTTAATCCTTTTGTATATGTCTTTATAAAAAATTCTTTTTCTTCACTTACCATTTCACCTTGAAGAGTATGATTTTTTCTGTAATATTCTTCTAAAACATCATCCTTAAAAACAGGATTCAAATAGATACCATCACAATCAGAACATGCTACATATGTTCCCCCACTCTTATTAAATAAAACGCGATGGCTTGATGATTTACATGAAGGACAATCTCTCTCTTCTGTGTATTTCTTGGAAAATAGCCCTGTAGACTTATCTATATATATAAGATGATTTTGAAGAGATCCTTTCCATATTTTTTGCAAGCGAAGGTGCATTATCCTTGTTTTCTCAGAGTGTCCTTCATTATTTTTTGTCATTTTTTATGGCCCTAATAAAGAGTTAAGCACAGTATAATATCAAAATTATTCTTCTATACCAAAAAATTTTAAATCTTTTTTATGATTATAGAAATTTATGAGCTCTTCCTTATAATAAAGTAACTCTTTATTATAAATTTTTTCAACATAATATTTTAATTTACTTGTTTCATGAGCCATAAAAAATCCTGGGCAACCTTTCCAAGGATTAATAGCTGGAAACGCTTTAATATATTCATCATTATAATCTGAATATTCTATTACGGGAATTCCTGTTGTTAAGAAATCAAATATTCCTGAACTCTCATGAATACATAGACAAAATAATGATTTCTGCGTCAAAGAAGCTAAAGACAATTTATAAAAATATACGTCGTTATTTTTATTAAAAATCTCATGATTTTTAAAAATTTTATACAGGTGAGGTTTTGCCTTAATAAATATTTTTTTATTAGGAAAATACGACTTAATTACTATTATTGATTCATCTAATAAAGAATAAAAATCATGGCCTTCTTTATACCAATCATAATCAGGGACAGTAACTAATATAGTTATTACTTTTTCGTTATCTTCTTTTATATTTAGTTCTTTTAACGTCTTATTATAATCTATCATTCCATATTTTTTTATAAAATCTTGCCAACTAGGATAAAGTCTAGGAATACCAATATTATAGATTTTATTTTTTATTCCATAAGTATTAATAAGAGCATTTTTATGTTCTTCAGTATATACTATTTTATCTAAATTATTCTGTGATCTTATTATTTTTTTTCCTTCTGCTCTATTTTCAAAATTGGAAATTTTTTTGGCTCCTTCATCAGAAACTCTTTCCAAAAGGGAATCTGTATAAGGTGCCTGAATACCTGGAAAAGAATATAGTTTTCCTTTAATAATTTTAGTTGTAAGAATTATTAATCTATATAAAAAATTATGCTTATAGGACTGGTTTTTTCCTTTATAAGGCCAGTTGATAAATACATGAATATTCTTATATTTTATTCTAAATAAAACCATAGTTACAATAAATTTTAAAATACAGCTTATTTTTTTTAAATAGTCTAATAAAAATAATTTACTACTATATTTTGGAAAAAAATTAACAACTTTAGTATATTCATTAAAAATTTTTTCATGTATGTAAGAACTAGCAATATATGGTACAATTCTATTATTAAACATAAAGGTATATAATCTATTATTATGTAATTCTACAATAAAAGGGGCAATGGCATCTAACTCACTATAGACTGCTTTAGGTATATATATATATACATTATTTTTCATCTAAAATAATATTCCTATATTATAGTTTTTTATTGTTTATATTTCTTTTTTAACTTATTAATAAAATATATTATCTTACAATATTGTTATAATTAATATATGTATTTTTTACTAGTTATATATAAAAAAAATTAAGGTGAGTTTCATGCCCAATTATATAAAAGATCAACTATTAGATGAAGGCTGTATTAAAATAGCTCAAGAATTTTTAGATATTAGTAAAAAAATGGACAACCCAGCTTTTCATAATATTAAAGCATATGTAGCAATAAGTATATTTTATTGGCATCTAGAAGAATCTCCTAAAAATAGAGACCCCATACCTGAATTTATTAAAACTTTTAAAAAAGCTATTTCAATTTTAAAAACAGTTTTTGACAATGAAATATGTTCTAAAGAATTTTTTTCTACCGCTCATGAAGAAATAGAAAAAGGAACAGGACAGGTAGTTGATGGCGATTTTGAAAAAAAGATTTCTGGTTTGTTTAGTGATGTTTGGGTAGACTTTTCCGATGAAGTATATTTTAAAGAAGCTCTAGGTTTTACTAGAGAAAGATTTAAAAGAAATAATATAAATGCTGATGATTACTTTAAAGATAAAGTGGTGGTAGACGCAGGGTGTGGAAGTGGTAAATATTGTGCAACTTTAGCCTCTCTAGGGGCAAAAAAGGTTATTGGTATAGATATTGGAGAAAAGGGGCTAGAATTTGCTAATAAGCAAAAACAGAAGCATCCAAGAGGTAATATAATTGAATATAAAAATTGCTCTCTTCTTGATATTCAATTAGATGATAACTCAGTGGACATGGTATGGTCAAATGGAGTCATACACCATACTAAAGATTATGAAAAATGTTTAAGTGAATTTTCTCGTATCATTAAGCCTAATGGCAATTTATATTTATATGTTGAAGGGCCAGAGGGTCTTTATGAACTCTTATGCGATACTTTAATTGAAGCCCATAGAGCATTGCCTAGGAGCATAGTGCAAAATATGCTTATTAATTATGGAACAGACTCAGGAAGAATATACTGGGTTATGGACAACTTATTTGCACCTTATGAAAGAAAAACCAGAAGTGAAGTAGAAAATTTATTAGATAAATATGGCTTTAAAGATGTGTTTCCAATGTTGCGAGGTTTAGATATAGATAATAATGAAATGGTTTATTCGGAACAACCCTATGCAAAAATTAAACATGGTGATGGAATGCTTAAATATTTAGCTACTTTGCGAAAATAATATTTTTTAATTATTTTGGATTATTTTTTAAGAAATCTATATATTCTGAAACATCATTTAATT
>Ga0209711_10002770_pt1 | contig 15261 bp, 15 predicted proteins | sample ArcticOcean_MG_C_7_FD_187441 | JGI IMG/M metagenome (GOLD analysis project Ga0209711, IMG submission 187441) | Marine microbial communities from western Arctic Ocean - ArcticOcean_MG_CB11_88 (SPAdes) (version 2) | ecosystem: Environmental > Aquatic > Marine > Oceanic | place: Arctic Ocean... | reverse complement strand
GCTTCCTCGTTCGTTTTGCTAGCAACTTCCTTAACCATTTGAGCACCCATGTTTTCAAATTTATCTTCTAAATCTATTTCTTTAGCAACCGAAACACCATCTTTAGTAATTCTAGGTGCACCATAAGATTTATCAATAACAACATTTCTACCTTTTGGTCCAAGGGTAACCTTTACTGTGTTTGCAAGGATATCAACACCTCTTATCATTGCCGCTCTTGCTTCAGAGTCAAATTTTATAACTTTTGCCATTTTACTTTCTCCTTTTAGTTAAATTATTTTCCCGAAATACCCATAATGTCAGACTCTTTCATTATGCTGTATTCTTTGCTGTCGATTTTAATTTCTGTTCCTGACCATTTGCCAAAAAGAACTTTGTCACCAACTTTCACATCCATTGGAATCAATTTTCCATCTTCAGTTTTTGCTCCACCACCTACTGCTATAACTTTACCTTCTTGAGGTTTTTCTTGCGCAGTATCTGGGATTATTATTCCTCCAGCAGTTTTTTCACTACTGTCTAAAACTTGTATTAAAACTCTATCGTGTAACGGTTTAAATTTCATAAATTCTCCTTTTATTATGCGACTCATATAGCTACTACACTCACTATTTCAAGGTTAAGTAAAAATATATCTAGGTCAAAAAACCAGAGAAATTGTGCTTTTTATAAGTTATACCTCCAATAATGACTAAAAATTTAGATAATGATGGACTAAGCTCGATTGTTGAAAGTTATGATATTTTTTATATCGATTTATGGGGTGTTGTTCATAATGGAATAAACCTTCATAAAAATGCAATAGAAACCTTAGAAGAAATTACTAAAGCAAAAAAAAAATACGTACTTCTGACTAATGCGCCAAGACCCAATAAAGTAGTAAAATTGTTTTTAGAAAAAATGGGAATGAGTAATGATATTAGGGAAAATGTATATTCATCTGGAGAGGCCGCACTTAGTTATTTAAAAAAAAATCTTTTAAATAAAAAATTCTATCATCTAGGACCACGTAGAGATTTTGATTTATTTTTAGACTTTAAAAAAAATAAAATTGCAGATATTAAGGAAAGCTCTTATCTATTATGTACGGGTTTATTTGAGGAGCAGGAAGAAAACTTAAATTATTATAAAGAATTATTTAAAGAACATCTTGACAAGAAAATGATTTGCACTAATCCAGATTTAATTGTTGATCGAGGTGATAAACGAGAATTGTGCGCAGGATCTGTAGCATTAGTTTTTGAAAAAATGGGGGGCGAAGTTGTCTATTTTGGAAAACCTTTTCCTGAAGTTTATAATCAGTCAATTGATAATAAAGATAAAAAAGCTCTGTCAATTGGAGATAATTTAAATACTGATATAAAAGGTGCAAATCTTTTAAATTATGATTCACTGATAATATCAAACGGTGTTCATAAAGATGAAATTACAAAAGAAGGAATAGATATAGTTTCAAAAAAATATGAAGTGGTCGTAAATTTTATTCAAAAAGAACTTAAATGGTAAGAAATGAAGTTATATAAAAACTTTAATATTTCAAAAAAACACAAAAAATCAATTATCTTAATTGGTAATTTTGATGGTGTTCATTCAGGCCATCAAAAATTATTTAAGTTAGCAATTAGCTATAAGAAAAAATTTAAATTAAATATTGGTGTTTTAACATTTGAACCAATGCCTAAAATGTTTTTTAATAAAAATATTAAAAACTTTAGGATTTCAAGTATAAATCAAAAAAATAAAATCTTAAAAAGCTTAGGAGTTGATTTTGTAATTACCAAAAATTTTGACAAAAAATTTTCTAAAATTAAATCCAGTTTTTTTATTAAAGAAATTTTATCTAAAAAATTAGAGGCAAAATATATATTTGTTAGTAATAATTTTAGATTTGGGAATAAAAGAGAGGGAGATGTTAGTCAATTAATTAAAGATGAAATAAATTATGATTATAAAATAGTAAAACCTCAACCACTAATACTAAATCAAAAAGTTATTTCTTCTACATACATTCGGTCTCTTTTAGAAAAAGGTAATTTGAAAAGAACTAATAAATTATTAAGAAGAAACTGGTCAATCGAAGGAATAGTCCAAAAGGGAAGACAGCAAGGAAAAAAAATTGGTTTTCCAACCTGTAATATAAATATTAAGGATTATGTAATAGCAACACCAGGAGTATATGCGGTTAAAGTAATGAGAAAAAACTCTAATAAATTTTTGAAAGGAATTGCAAATCTTGGTTATAGGCCTACTTTTAACCAAAAAAAAATCTTATTAGAGGTTCATATTTTTAATTTTTCTGGAAATCTTTATAATAAGTATTTATCAGTTGAATTCATAAAATTTATTAGAAAAGAAAAAAAATTTAAAAATATTAACCAATTAAAAAAACAAATTCAAAGTGATCTAAAGATTGCTACAAATAGTTAAAATGACTAAAGAAAATATAAACCTACCTAAAACTGCTTTCTCCATGAAAGCAAATTTACAGAACAAAGAGCCTGAGATTTTAGATTATTGGAAAAAGATTGATCTTTATAAGGAGTTAAGAAAATCCAATAAAGGTAAAGAAAAATTTATACTTCATGATGGCCCTCCCTACGCAAATGGAAACATCCATATGGGCACAGCACTAAATAAAATACTAAAAGATATAATAGTTAAGTTTCATCAAATGGATGGAAAAGATTCAGTGTATGTCCCGGGATGGGATTGTCATGGACTGCCTATTGAATGGAAAATTGAAGAAAAATATAAAAAAAATAAAAAAAATAAAAACGAAATTCCAATCACTGAATTTAGAAAAGAATGTAGAGATTTTGCACAAAAATGGATTGAAGTTCATAAAACACAATTTAAAAGATTAGGTGTTGTAGGTGATTGGGATAATCATTACGCTACTATGAGTTTTGATGCAGAAGCACAAATTGTAAGAGAGTTAGGTAAGTTTTTAAAAGAAGGAAGTCTTTACAAGGGTTTTAAACCAGTTCTTTGGTCTACAGTTGAAAAAACTGCATTAGCAGATGCCGAAGTAGAATATCACGATCATAAGTCGGATACGATTTACACTGCTTTCCCTATTAAAAAAACAAACCTAAAAGAACTAGAGGGGACAGAGATTGTTATATGGACGACTACGCCTTGGACAATACCAGCAAATAAAGCTTTGGCTTACAATGAAGCCCTAGACTATTTGATAATTCAATTAAATGATGATGGAGATTTTAAGGATAAAAAAATAGTGATTGCAGAAGCATTATTAGATTCTGTAATTAAAGAATGTAATATTAAAAGTTATAAAGAAATTAAAAAATTTAAAGGAAAAGATTTTAAAGACACGGTTTGTATTCATCCATTTTTTAACCTTGGTTATGACTATGAAATTCCAATGCTCGAGGCAAGATTTGTTACAACGGAACAAGGAACGGGTATTGTCCACTGTGCACCCAGTCATGGTCCAGATGATTTTAATCTTTGTTTGAAGTATGGTATTAAAGCAATTGAGACAGTCGATGGTGACGGTAAGTACACTAAAAATCTTCCATTGTTTGAGGGAACTCATATTTTTAAAGCAAACCCAATTATTATTGAAAAATTAAAAGAACAAAAAAAATTGTTATCTAGTGGAGAGCTAATTCATTCGTACCCACATTCATGGAGATCAAAAGCTCCCCTTGTCCATAGAGCAACTCCTCAATGGTTTATTTCCATGGAAAGTCATGGTTTAAGAACAAAAGCGCTAAAAGCTCTCGATGACACTACATTTTACCCAGATAAAGGAAGACAGAGAATAAAAGCAATGATTGAAACAAGGCCAGACTGGTGTGTTTCAAGGCAAAGAGTTTGGGGAGTTCCGTTACCTATATTTGTTCACAAAACTACCAAAGAAATTTTAGTTGATGATGAAGTAAACGAAAACATTGCAAGTATTTATGAAAAAGAAGGCTCTGATTGTTGGTTCTCAGATAATCCACAAAGATTTTTGGGAAAACACTATAAAGCTGAAGATTATGATAAAATAAATGACATCGTTGAGGTTTGGTTTGATAGTGGTTGCACACACGCATTTGTTTTGGAGAAAAGAAAAGATCTTCAGTGGCCTGCATCAATGTATTTAGAAGGATCTGATCAGCATAGGGGCTGGTTTCATTCTTCATTGTTAGAGTCATGTGGAACAAGAGGCAGAGCTCCTTATGAAGCAATATTATCACATGGGTTTGTCGTAGATGGTAAAGGTCTTAAAATGTCTAAATCATTAGGGAATGTAATTGCACCAGAAGATATTTTAAAAAAATATGGTGCAGATATTTTAAGAATATGGGTTGCCTCATCTAATTATGCAGAAGATTTAAGAATCGATTTTTCTATTTTAGATCAACATGCGGACTCTTACAGGAAAATTAGAAATACATTTAGATATATACTTGGAAATATTAATGATAATTTTAAAAAAATTGATATTCAAAAAATTGATTTAAATCAATTACCTGAGTTAGAACAATATATGCTTCATAGAATTTATGACTTAAATGAAAATTATAAAAACTATTTTAAATCTTATGATTTTCACAACCTTTACAAAGAACTTCTAAATTTTTGTACAGTAGATCTATCAGCATTTTATTTTGATATAAGAAAAGATACTTTATATTGTGATGCAAAAGACTCTGAAAAAAGAAAAAATAGTATAATTGTTTTAAATATTATTCTTGAATCTTTAGTAAAATGGTTTGCACCGATACTTTCATTTACAGCAGAAGAAGTTTTTACATTAATAAATAAAAATGAAAAAAGTATTCACTTAGAAAAATTTATTAAGATTCCTGAGTCATTCGAAAATAAAAAATTAAATGAAAAATGGATAGAATTAAAAAAAATTAGAGACATTTGCAATATTAGTATTGAGACTAAAAGAGCAAGTAAAGAAATTGGATCAAGTCTTGAAGCAAATTTAACAATAAACCTAAATGAAAAATTATTTAACATTATGGCAAACACAGATTTTTCGGAACTATGTATTACCTCTGAAGCTAAAATTAAAAAAAGTACATTAGATGAAGTAATAGTAGAAACATTCAAAGCTGAGGGAGAAAAATGCCCAGTCTGTTGGAAAATTAATAAGAATGGTTGTCAGAGACACACTATTTAAATAAATTTAAATGCTCAAAATCAATTTAAAAAAAATTATTGTAAATTTTATAATTATTTTATGTATTTTTTTAATTGATAGACTTTCTAAAATTTATATTCTTAAAATAGCAATGTTACAGAATATATTAGACATTTATGTAAATCCTTATTTAAACTTTTACCTTATCTGGAATAAGGGAATTGCATTTGGGCTACTTTCCTTTAACGATGTATTTATTTACAATATAGTTACCTCGATGATTATTATAATAATTATAATAATTTTAATAATGTTGACTAAAAGTGAAGGGTTTAAAAAGTACTCATTATTGTTTGTTATGGGGGGCTCGCTAGGTAATCTTTATGATAGAATTTACTACTCAGCTGTTCCAGATTTTATAGATTTCCATATAAATAATTTTCACTGGTTCATTTTCAATGTAGCAGACATATTTATAACATTTGGCGTAATTTGCCTTATATTTGACGAAGTATTTATTAATAACAAGAAGGATGAAAAAAATGTTTAAAAATATATCTTATTTATTTGGGGTATTAATTTTTCTTAGCGGTTGCCAAAGTGTTAAAGAGACTTTGGCGGGCACTAAAAAATCAAATGATGCTGAGTTTTTAGTCGAGAAAAAAAATCCTTTAGTTCAACCACCAGAATTTAATAAGTTACCAGAGCCTAAATCGTTAAATAAGGTTAATAAAGAAGAAATTAATTCAAAAGACTTTTTAGACTTAAAAAAAATAACATCAAATAAATCGAATGATAATACTTCCAGTAGCTCATTAGAGGACAGTATATTAAAAAAAATTAAAGCTAATTAATGTTAACTAAAAATATTAGTTTTAAAAATTTCAGATTAAAAAAAAAAAATAATAAAATTGAAAAATACTTAAATTTTATATTAAAAGAAAATAATGAAATAATAAAATCTTTAAGACCGAATTATAAAAATAGTTATAACCAAAAACTTATTTTAAAATCAAGAAATAATAATACAAGAATAATTGGAATGGGTGGTTCAATATTAGGAGCAAAATCTATTTATGATTTTTTGAAACATAAGATAAAAAAAAACTTTATTTTTATTAGTAATCTTCAATCAAAAGTGAATATTGAAAAAAAAAAACCAAAGTATCTTAATTTGATTGTTTCAAAATCAGGAAATACACTGGAAACAATATCTAATATAAATATAATTCTTAAAGATGAAGATAAGAATATTTTTATTACTGAAAATAAGAAAAGTTATTTACATTCACTAGCTCAAAAATTAAAAGCAGAAATTGTGCATCACAATAACTTTATTGGTGGAAGATATTCAGTTTTATCTGAAGTGGGAATGTTGCCTGCTGAACTTATGGATCTAAAGGCTGTCAAATTTAAACAATTAAACAACTTAATCAAAAATAAAAAATTTATTGATATGTTAATAATTAATGTAAACAACATCCTTTATTTTTCAAAACAAAACAAATTTAATTCTATAATTTTAAATTATGATGAAAATTCAAATAATTTTTTTAAATGGTATCAACAACTGGTTGCTGAAAGTTTAGGTAAAAAAAGTAAAGGATTTTTACCAATAATTTCTACTATGCCTAAAGACAATCATAGTGTTATGCAGTTTTACCTAGATGGCCCAAAAAATAATTTTTTTACTTTCTTTTATGCTCAAGACAAAAAAGCAAATCGGATTAATAACAATAAAATTCTTACTACCCATAATTATCTTAAAAATAAAGATCTAGGTCAAATAATCTTGTCTCAAAAATTAGCTACTGAAAAAGTTTTTTTAACTAAAAATATGCCCTATAGAAGCTTTGAAATAATTAAGAAAGATGAAAGAACCTTAGGAGAATTATTTTGCTTTTTTATTTTGGAGACAATTCTATTAGGAAAATTTTTGGGTGTTAATCCGTATGACCAACCCTCTGTGGAACTGATAAAACAAGAAACAAAAAAAATATTATTTTAAAAGTAGCTTCCAAAAATAATTTTTGAGATTCCATAAATTTTTTCCTCAACAATATTAAATTTTTCTGGGAAATTATTTTCCTCTTTTTTATGTCTATGTATAATGATTATTCCAGAACTACTAAGTATATTTGTTCCAATGATTTTATTTAATATATGGAATAATTTTTTCTCTTTATATGGTGGGTCCATAAAAATAATATCAAATTTTTTTTTAAATATTTCAAAGTTCAAATTATTAATTATATCATTTTCAATTATCACTGAATTATCTTGATATTTTAAATTTAAAATATTTTTTTTTAAGATGGGTAAAACATTTTTATAATTTTCCGCAAAAGTTATATTTGAAGATCCTCTTGAGAGACACTCTAAACCGAAAGATCCAATCCCTGAAAATAAGTCTAAAATATTTGAATTATTCAACTCAACATTAAATTTATTTGAATGTGTTATAATATTAAAAATTGATTCTTTTGTTAAATCTTTAAGAGGTCTTGTATTGAAATCTTTGGGTTCAAGTAACTTTTTACCCTTCGAGTCTCCAGATATTATTCTCATTTATCAATAACTCTATATCCAATATCCTTTCGATAAAACCCAGAATCCCAATCTAGAAAATCAATTAATTTTACCACCCTTGTTCGTGCTTCAAAAAAATTTTCTGCTAAACAGACAAAATTTAATACTCTCCCACCCGTTGCAAAAATTTGTTCATTGGTTAAAGATGTACCTGCATGATAAGAATATTCATCTGTACCAAATTTAAGTTTATCAAAATCTTTTATTAACACATTTCTTTTAAATTCATCTGGGTATCCCTTTGAGCATAAAACAATGCACAAACTTTTCTTATTATGCCATTCTATTTTAGTTTCATTTAATTTTTGGTTACAGCAAGATAAAAGTATTTCTAATAAATCTGATTTTAATTTAGGTAAAATTGTTTGGCATTCTGGGTCACCCATTCGAACATTGTATTCAATTAGATAAGGCTCATTATCTATAATCATTAAACCAGCATATAAAAAGCCTCTATAATTAGTTCCCAATTCTTTAAGCCCTCTAATTGTAGGCTCAATAATTTTTGATAAGATTTTTTTATCTAATTCCTTATTAATTAATCTAGAAGGGGAATAGGCCCCCATCCCTCCAGTATTTTTCCCTTTATCACCCTCTAATACTCTTTTATGATCTTGAGCAGTATCAAATTTTTTTATTGTTTTGCCATCTGAGATGATAAAATAGCTCATTTCTTCACCATTAAGGAATTCCTCAATAAGTAAATTTTTAGCTTCACCAAATTTTCCCGCGAATATTTCATTTATTGCTAATAGAGCATCAATATCGTTTTCACATATGTAGACACCTTTTCCTGAGGCTAATCCATCTGCTTTTATAACGAGAGGGTAGCTAGTTTTTTTGATAAATTGAGTTGCACTATTAATATTTTGAAAAATACCAAATTTTGCTGTGGGTATATTATATTTTTCACAAAGATTTTTTGTAAAAATTTTAGATCCTTCGAGCTGTGATGCATGCTTGTTTGGGCCAAAAACCTTTATATTATGACCTTCTAAAAAGTCCACTATGCCGTCCACTAGAGGCTTTTCTGGACCAACTACAATTAAATCAATTTTATTTAATTTTATAAAATTTTTTAATTCATTAAAATTTTCTAGATCTATTGAAATATTTTTAGCAATCTTTGCAGTTCCAGCATTACCAGGAAAGCAATATATTTGTTTAATTTTATTTGAATTACTTAAAGTATCACAAATGGCATGTTCACGACCACCACTTCCTATTATCCCAATTTTCATGTATTAATATATAAACTATAAATGAATAAAAAATTAGCTAAAATAAAATATTTACCAAATAATTTTCAAATCATTGAAGAAGGTGATTATGTAATTTGTGCAATATCTGGTAAAAGTATTAATTTAGAAAACCTAAATTACTGGAATGTTGATTTACAAGAGCCGTACTATTCATATAAAGAAGCTTCAATAAAACGAGAAGATAAATAAAACTTGATTTATTTCCAGCGATTGTGAGACCAAATCCATTGTTCAGGATTTTTTAATATTAATTTCTCAAGAAAACAGTTCAAATCTAAAGTGATAGAATCTATTGTTTCATCTGCAGAATATTCCAAAGGTTTATGAATAGTTAATTTAAAATTAATATCTTTAACACGCTCTATATGAATGGGTACAACTTTACATTTAAATTTTTTTACAAATTGAGCTGGTATAGTGGTTGTTAATGCTTCATATCTAAAAAAATTAGATTTAATACCCTGAGAAACTCTTTGATCAATCATTAACGCTATTGATGTTTTGTTTTTAAAAAATGAAAGTAATTTTCTTGTTCCAGAAACTCCTTTTTCAATCTGATTTTGACAAATATATTTTTTTCGTATCCTTTCCATTATAAAATTTAAAAATCTATTATTAAGTGGTCTATAGACAGCAGCTAAATTAATACCAGATTTTTCAATATGCATAGCCATTAGTTCAAAATTATTGAAATGTCCTGAAACGAATATGACTGGTTCATTGTCTTGTTTAATTTGGTTTAGAATTTCCTGTCCTTGAATCTCAATATTGTTTTGAAGTTTAGATACTCTAAAATCTTTTATAAAAATGTATTCGGCAAGGATTCTTCCATAGTTAGCCCACATTTCTTTTGAAATTTTTTTAATCTGATGGTCATTTAAATTTGGACATGCTTTTAGAATATTTGATTCAATTAATTTTTTTGATCTAAAAAAAGGTCCAACTAGCAGCATAATTTTACTTGAAATATATGATGAAGATTTCAAACCTAAGAATTTAAATATGGTAAATAAAAATATAATTATCAAAAACTGAGTAAAATATTTTAATGATTTCATATATATTTTTTTAAATAGTAAATTAACTTATCTTCATTTTTAATATTTATGTCTATTTTTAAAAATTGAATTTCATTATTTTTCATTGATTTAATCTTCATATAATCTTTTTCTGTAGTAATAATTTTTGCTTTTAATTTTTTAGCGCATAATTTGATATTTTCAATATCATGTTCGTTGTATTTATAATGATCTGGAAATGTAATTTCTTTAATAACGTTTAGATTGCTGTTTATTAATGTTTTTTTAAAACTGCCAGGATTACCAATGCCAGAAAAAATTAAATATCTTTCTTTAGTATTAAATTCATTTAAATTAGTAGGTTCATAAAATGTTTCAAAAATTGTAATATCTCTATTATATTTTTTAATTAATAATTTTAAATTTGAATTATCATTTATATTTCCATTAATAAATATTGCATCATACTTTTTAATGTTTTCAATTTTTTCCCTTAAGGGACCCGCAGGAATCAAAAAACCATTTCCAATAAATTTTTCATTATTAAAACATACTAATTTTAAATCATAATTAATGGATCTGTCTTGAAGACCATCATCAAAAATAACTATATCCATCTGGTCATTTGTAGCTTTAGCAAGTGCTTTATTTCTACTTTTAAAGCAATATAGCTTTGTATGCTTTTTGAGTAATGCCTGTTCATCTATGTGATTTTTATAAAATTTTTTAATAGTAGCTGTTTTAAAATCTAAATTATCTAAAATCTTATAGATCTTTATAGTTAGAGGTGTTTTTGCAGTTCCACCTATATAAATATTTCCAATACAAAATGTTTTTGGCTTATTAGTATTTTTAATATTTTCTTTAAATCTTAAGAAGAAGTTATTTATTATCAGGGGGATTGTTAAGGGTAATAAGAGGTATGCTAAAAAGGTAGGTTTTTTTAAATCCCAGAATTTTGGTTTTTTAAATTCTATCATCTATCAATATAAGGACTGATTTCTTTTAAAGTATTAGTTAAAATTTCACTACCCAGTTTTTTTATTCTCAATTCTACACTTTTAGTGGTAGTTTTATTTTTTATCATTTTATTAACATTATAAGCTAGTTGGCTTGAATTCTGAATTTTAGTAGAAAAATTGTATTTATGTAAAAGAGCATAAATTTCTTTAAAGTTCCAAATATTTGGTCCATGTAAGGTTCTACAGCCATATCTAACAGCTTCAAGAGGATTTTGTCCACCATGCTCAATAATTGAACCACCTAAAAAAACTACACTACAGATTTTAAAAAAATCTTTTGTTTCTCCATAAGAGTTTACCAAATATATATCAGTATCATTTTTAATCTTTTTTTTTGTGTCATGAAGTTGGACCTTGAGATTTAATTTTTTAATCTCTTCAATTATTTTTTTTGTTCTATCAATATGCCTTGGAATAATGATTGTTAATAAATTATTATATTTTTTCTTAAGTTTTTTGTGAACAACGGCACAAATTTGCTCTTCTGAAGTATGTGTGCTTGCAGCACACCAAATTTTTTTATATTTAAACCTTTTTTTTAAATTATTACTTAAAGATAATTCTTTTATTTCATTTTGAGAAAACTTTAAATTTCCAATATATTTTATATTTGTTGCTCCAAGTAATTTAAGATACTTTTTAGACTGCTCACTTGATGATAAACAAAGATTAAATTGTTTAAATAATTTTTTTGCAAAAGTATCTATTTTAATCCATTTTTTAAATGTTTTTTTTGTTATTCTTGCATTTAATAAAATTGATGGAATATTTAATTGATTAATATTATGAAGGGTATTTGGCCATATTTCAGAATCAATAAATATAGCAACGGATGGTTTCCAATACTCTAAAAATATTTTTGTATGACTTTTTGTATCTATAGGAAAAAATTGATGAATAGTTTTTTTAAGATTAAAATTTAATAAAATTCTTGAAGAGCTTACTGTGTTTGAGGTTATTAAAATTTGTTTAACTCTTTTGTCACTTTCTAATTTTTCTAGGATGGGCAGTATACTTAATATTTCACCTACACTTGCACCATGAAACCACAACAACTTTCCTTCAATTCTTTTTTTGGAAAAATAACAAAACTTCTCTTTGAATCTTTTAGGATCTTCTTTTTTTTTTAATATTCTAAAAAAAATAATTAGTGGTGAAATAAGTAATATTAGATTTATTAGTATCCTATATACAAATAACATTAATCTTTTCTTATTTGTTTTTCATAAAAATTTTTATAGATATGTGAAGTTTTTAATAATTCTTCATGGGTTCCTTCAGATACAACACTGCCTTTGTCCATAACAAATATTTTTTCTGAATTTAAAATTGTTGATAATCTATGAGCTATGACAAGTGTAGTTTTATTTTTTGTAAGGTAATTTAAACCTTTTTGAATTTTGCTTTCTGTCTCTGCATCCAAAGAGGACGTTGCTTCATCCAATAAAATAATAGGTGTTTTTTTCAATATTGCTCGTGCAATAGATAGTCGCTGTTTTTCTCCACCGGACAACCTAACTCCATCTTCACCAATTTGTGTTTCATATTTATTTGGAAGTTTTTCTATAAATTCATCTGCAAAAGAATTTTTTGCTGCTTCAATTATTTCCTCTTCAGTCGCATCGTGATTAGCATAGGCAATATTATTTTTAATAGTATCATCAAATAAAGTCGTGTCTTGACTAACGAGGGAAATATTTCTTCTTAGTGAATTAATCTTTGCACTATAGATTGATTGATTATCAATAAAAATATCACCTTTTGTACAATTAAAAAACCTTGGTATTAAATTTAAAATAGTTGATTTACCAGCACCGCTATGGCCAACAAGAGCATTCATTTTTCCACCTACAATTTCTATATTTATTGATTTTAAAACTTCTGCATCATTTTTTTTATAATAGAAGCTTACATTTTCAAATTTGATATTTGCATTCTTAATATTTAAATCAATAGAGTTTTTATTTTCTCTAATTTCATTTTTTACGTCTATTATAGGTAATACTCTTTTAGCTGATGAGAGACCTTGATTTATTGCCATATTTAATGTCGCCAATGATCTTACTGGCTGATAAGAAAGCATCATTGCTGCTAAAAAAGAAAAAAAACTGTTTATTTCAAGCTCATCATTTAAAATTAACTTTGCAGAAAAATAGATTAATATTGCTATCATTATGCCTGTAAGAGTTTCCATAATGGGTGTTGCTCTTACAAAAATAATACCAATTTTTTTTGATTTTTCTTTTAGATTATTTATAAATTTTACAATTCTAAGGTTTTCTTTATTTTCCTGTTGAAATATCTTAATTATTTTATGATTTTTAAAAACTTCAATCAAATGACTTGTTAGAATTCCAGATTCTACCTGAGCTTCAGTAGAAATTTTTCCTATTCTTTTGCCTAAACTTTTTGCTGCAAAAGAGGCTAACGGTATCATTGTTATAGCAATTAATGCTAATTTCCAATTTTGATAAAACATCACTGATAACAAACCAATTAAAGTTAAACTATCTTTGAAAAAATTTAATATCACTGTACTTACTAAATTGGTAATTAGACCTACATCAAATGTCAAATTTGATATAAATTTTCCAGTATGTTTATCATCTATGTAACCAGTGTCTGCCTCAACTAAAGCTTTAGACATATCTGATTGAACAAGAGCTTTTACATCTTCAGCCACACCAATCATTGTAATCCGTGCCAGATAAAGAGAAATACCCTTTAACGCAAAAGCTAAGATAATAAGTCCAGGTATAATTAAAATCAAAGTTTGGTTTTTTTCTACAAATAATTTTTTTATGGCAGGGTCAAGTAGCCATGCTATCGAAGAAGTACTTGCTGCAACAATTACCGTATAAAATACAGATATTGCAATTTTACCTGTAAAATTTTTTGTATAATCCTTGTATAATCTTTTTAAAATTTCAAAATTAGTCATGCCATCATGACCTTTGACGTTAGCAAGCTTAAAAATGTAAGCAAACCCATCATATTATTACTTTTAAATATTTTAAAGCATATTTTCGGGTTTTTGATATCAAGATTATAAATCTGATAAAATAAATGAATGATAGTAAATAATATTATTAAATAAAAAATATAATTAAGATTCATTAAAACTCCTATTGCAATTAAAGTTAATGTAAATATTGAATAGCATATAGTTAAAAATAAATTTGGATTTTTTTTAAATTTTATTGAAGTTGATTTTACGCCTATAATTTCATCATCTTTTATGTCTTGAAACCCATAGATAGTGTCGTAACCTAGTGTCCAAAATATGGCTCCGAGATAGAAAACAACTGGCACAATGTTTATTTGACTTTCCACAGATGTCCACCCTAAAATTAGACCATAATTAAATGTTATTCCCAGAAATAATTGGGGCCAATAAGTAAATCTTTTCATTAAAGGATAAGTAAAAGCTAAAGGCATCGAGCCTAGTGCAAGAATAATAGTTAACTTATTGAAATTGATTAAAATTAAAAAAGCAAGTGTACACAAGATAATAGTATAAAAAACTGCTAATTTTATAGAAACTTTATTAGAAGCTATTGGTCTATTTTTTGTTCTTTCTACCTTTTGATCAAATTTTTTATCTGAAATATCGTTTACTATACAGCCAGCAGAACGCATCAAAAATGAACCTAAAAAAAATAAAGTTAGAAAAAAAAAATAGTTGTTAAGATTGCTTGAAAAATCATATGCGAGTGTTAATCCCCATGCACAAGGCCAAAATAAAAGCATAAACCCAATTGGTTTTTTTAGCCTTGTTAATTCTATAAATAAATTTAATTGTTTCATAATAATTTACTTGTAAATAACAAAGGCTAGTTTCATAATCAAACTGATTCGTATGAATATAGATTACACAGTTACAGCCCTAATGTTTCCAGCAATACCACTGTTAATGAACATCTATAGTAATAGATTTCACTCACTTAGTAAGCTTATTAGGCAACTTCACGATGAGCACGTATATGAAAATCACATTCCACCTGAGTGGAAAAAGCAATTTATCAATTTAAATGGAAGAATAGTTTTATTAAAATGGACAATTATGTTTGCTGCATTTGGTCTTTTGTTTAATTTGTTAACTGTTTTCGCTCTTTATTTAGATGAAATTTTTATAGCAAGAATAATTTTTGGTTCTTGCTGTCTATCCATGATGATTTCAATTGTTGTTTTTTTAAGAGAAATTCAGGTATCTACAAATGCACTTAAATGGCATATGTCCGATATGGATGTTGATTTAGATT
>Ga0209711_10002748_pt1 | contig 15359 bp, 31 predicted proteins | sample ArcticOcean_MG_C_7_FD_187441 | JGI IMG/M metagenome (GOLD analysis project Ga0209711, IMG submission 187441) | Marine microbial communities from western Arctic Ocean - ArcticOcean_MG_CB11_88 (SPAdes) (version 2) | ecosystem: Environmental > Aquatic > Marine > Oceanic | place: Arctic Ocean... | reverse complement strand
TTATTATTCATAACTACGCATTGCTTTAGCTCGAGGAAAACGATATGCACCGGATGGTGTACGTTCGAAGAACTCGAATGTTAATGGTTGACCGACATAACTTTCGCGAGCAGACCAGATTAATTGTCGCTGAGGTATAGTTAGTGTAGGCCAAGGTACTTCGACTACTCGATTGTCTGAATCAACACCGAGGAACTTACCAAGACCGCTTTTGAACTTGCCTTTACCTTCGACGAAGCCAGTAATCGTAATCTCAGTGTCTGACCAGTCTTTGACTTTTTGTAAGTTGTTTGATCGTCGTTGATCGTATGCATCATTTGTTCGTAGGATAGATCCTTCATAGCCGTTGTTTTTATTTATTGTGTGAAATGATTGTACTTCTTTGTCAGAAAATACTACTTTAGTGTTTACTTCTTGTATAGCACGCCAGCCATATTTAGATTTGAATGAAGTAATATTAAGTGTACGATTAACAAACTGAAGCTCAGGCAAGATTGGATCGAACATATCATAGCAATGAAATTGTAATTGACTTGCAGATTCGAATCTGTCAGCTTGAGTAGGCTTTTGTTTGCGTACTAGCGAGATGATTTTATTAAAATTATCCCGATAATTATGATTATAAAGCTCGCCATCCAGAGTAACATTAGGATTGTCGGTGAAGAACTGAGTGAGCTCAGTGGTAATATGCTTTGCATTATGAAATTGTTTATGGTTACGTGAGTACGCACCGGTTTTATTAATGTAGCAACGTACGCCGTCAAGCTTTGGTTGTACAAAATGTGTGTTGGGCCATGCAATTTTTGATGCTAATGGCTTTGCTAGCATTACTTTAAAGTCTGTCATATTCTTGTTTGTATTTTTCATATATTTCTTTTAGTTCTATAAATAATTCGTATTTTTCTTGTTCTAATAGCTTATTACCTTGTATTTCAAGGGCATCAAGCTTTTCTTTTATTTTATCTTTAGGGGTAATTGTTTTAGCATTACCGAATGCATCATACATAAACTCAACTTGTTGTGCTTGTTCATCTATTTCACTGGCTCCGGTAATATCAATACCATCAGCTAACTTTTTTATTATGTGTTGTTCTGCATGTATATAAGCTGATGTCATTTGTTGTATTTGCCATTTTAATTTTATTTGGCTGAATGTTATTTTATTTACTTTCATTATCACTTATATATTTTGTTTGTAACGTATTATTACCACATTTCTTGAAAGTCAACGGGAACATCAGATGGAAAAGCTTTTAATATCATTTCAACTGTGCTATCAACAACATGTGGTTCAACTTGCGTGTTAATTAAGTACTCGTGTGTTTTTCCTTTATATGTTATTAGTAATTTACCCATTGGTTTATTTAGTATTGCGGTTATATTTTTTTTATTTATCTTCATAATTTGCGAATGTTAAAAACATTTCGTTAATTTCTTCAGTTATATTATCACTCATATATTTCATTTGTAACGTATTTATCTGTTTAATTTTTTTCTTTTGAAAAATGTATTGTATTGTAAGTTAAATCTTCTTGCCATATTTATTTTTTCTTGTATATTTCTTTTTATTTTTGTACACGTTAGGTCTTGACGCTTGCCATATTTTTATTAAGGTTTCTTTGCTAAGTTTTGGGGACTTTGTTTTCATAACATATTTATTTTGCGTTTAGGTCTGCTAATGATTGTAGTAATTCAACACCAGTCATTCCTGATTTAATGTATTTTTCTTCTTCAATCATTCTTTTTGTTTCTACTATTTTAACACAGTCTAAAATATAGCGCCATGTATCAATTTCTTTACATTTGAAAGCTTGTTGGCCTTCAATCATTTCTTGTGTGAAACTCATATAAGGAGTTTCTTTTTCTAACGCACTCATTTCAATTTCAATAAAAGTTATTTTAGATTCAGCTTTGTGTATAGCACGCTCGTGTATTTGTTTATCATTCATATTATAGTCTTTTATATATATTTTCAGCTATTGATTTCATTACTAATTTTCTTATTTCTTCAAAGTCGTCAATAGTTAAATCTTCATACTTTTCTTCGTCTAATTGCCAATCGATTATATCAATTAGTTGTTCAAAAACAAACTCAGTTGTTTTAGTTTCTATATCAAGCACTGCTTGACTTATACTTATTTTTTCTTTCATATTTATTTTTGATTTTCAATATATTCTTTTAAAATATCTATTAACTCAATTACTTGGTCTGGTTCCATTGTGATTCCGCAACATTCTGTAACATTTAGTTTTATTGATTCTAATGTTTCTAAAATATAAACTTTGTTCATAACCTCCATTTGGGTTCCACCACATTATTTGTAAATTCCTCGAATGCTTCTTCGTCCATATTAGATTCGAGATAGTCAAGCATCATGAACTCATCAAAATAGTCCTCAATATCCTCACACCAAACTCTCATCTCAATAGAATGATGGGTATTACTATCATTAATATATTGCATAATTGTGTCAAAATCAGGTTGGTAGTAAAATACGTCGTTTTCCCAATGCAAATTTTGTACATTATCTGTTACATAGTAAACCTCATAGCCATCAGCTGTGAGCATTGTACCAATTTCGATATCTCCATCATAGTCTACAAACTGAATGTTTGCTACTTCTTGAAATTTTTGTAGTGTTGTCATATTATTTTCTTTATTTGTTTTTAATTTTCTTTAGCTCTTTTTCTACTGCGGTTCGAGACATTTCACCTTCCATTTGTTTTAGTATTAGACTTGTTACGTCTACGCCATTATATATTGCTTGCATATTATTTTTTATTATTGAGCCTGTAATCCAGACTTCGTTATCATTCATTTATCCTAATTTTAGTATTGTTTCGTTAAACGTTTCTTCGTTTATTTTACCTGCTAAGAACAAATCAATTAGTTCTTGAGTCAAGCACAGTTTATCTTCTATTGTCATATTATTCTTGGTCTAGTACTAATTCCATTTGGTCCCAGTTTGGCGTATCAATATGATCAGTAATGTAATCATATAAGCAAGCAAACGCAGCTTGAGATATATTATTTGGTCGGCCGTATAAATCATGGTCTTCATAATGATACTCACTATTGCCATTTAGTATCGATTCGCAATCGCTAGTGTATATTACTGCGTTATCAATATATTCATGCAAGTAATTATAAAAATCGTCTTGGTCGTTTATTTCACCCTCGTGAAAGGCTAACCATACTTCATCTGTAAAATGTTCGTGTATATCTTGTAGTTCTTTGTTTTGTAAGCTTAAGTATAAATCCATATTGTTATTTTTTTTATTCAATTATATTATCACGTTTGTATTCGTTTTGTAACGTATTTTACCAATCTTTTAGTAAACATTCTATGCACAAAGGCATTTCATCCACGGTAACATCAAAATATTTTCCTTCTTCTTCTCCTAAAAGTTCGTTGCACATACTGCAGTTTGTTATTTGTCTCATCCTATTTTTATTAAGCTGTGTCCTTCATTCCATTTTGTTGAGGTCATGTGTCCAACCGTTTTGAAAGTACTATCTTCAAGTAATTCCATCATTTTTCTATATTCTTTTGTTCTTGTTGGGTTTTTACATTCTTTAATGAAGTATATTGTTTTTACAGATTGTTTGAAGTTAGTTCCTCCGTAAAATACCCATGTTTGTTTAGTTTTCATATTTCATTGTTTAAGACCGGCAATAGAGTTGGTATTCGTCCTATCGTTGTTGCCAGTTTCGGCTATTAAAGCCTCGTCAGTTAAACTTTTTAGTACATTTCTTGTTGCCATTGTGGAATATTTGCATTGTATCTTGTCCAATATTCTTGTTCCAATAGTTTTATATGCTCTTGTGTTACTTTTAAAACTACTTTTTTCTTATTTTTTCTATTCTGTTTCATTGAATACTTGGTTTCTTATTAATGTTGCTAATGTTAAAGCATCTTCGTCTGTTTCTTTGATTAATCTTGATTCGAATAGATCTTCTACTATCATATCAAAAACTTTTTCTTCAAATTGCTCTCTTATAAAGTTTGCAATACCTACTATTTCTTGTTTATGCATAATTTTTACATTTTGTACATTCACACAAAATCCATACTGAATACTTGCACATTTCATCTTTTTTAGGGGTTACTATTGCTAAGTTGTATTTAATTTCGTATTTCATGTTTGTTATTATATTTTTTTAATTCTTTTAAACTTTCGTTTAGACTTATTGTATTTAAGTTATAACCTTTTTTTATTAAGTATATTTCAAACTTTTGGTTGTAAGGGTTATTTATTTTCATTTACGCCTGTGTTACTAATTCCACCATTGCGATTACCCAAAGAGGTAATACTATTGAAATTGCTGCGATTCGGATTTGGTTTACTAATTTATTCATGTTGTTTATTTTTTTATTCATTTATATTATCACTTGTTTATTTGCTTTGCAACGTATTTTATAAGATATCTTGCTTAATTATTGGTAAGTTTTTATGGTTCCATAAATTACCTTTAGAGTGACTTCTTCTAGTTGTTGAGGTTTTCCTCTTGATATGTTTATAAGACTCCTCAAATTCTTTCTGTGTGAATCCTTGGATGCTATCGAACCCTGTTACTTGTCTCCACTTAGAAGCGTTAGCTTTTTTCTTAGCTTCCATATATTCTTTTAATTCTTTCATATTATTTATTTTTTAATTCTTTTTGATATCGTAATTCATTCTGCATTTCTAGTACTAACCATATTAAGTCACCACTACTCCATTCATTTAAGTTTTCAAAAGTGTATTTTGTTTTCATATTCTTATTTATTTATTTCATTTAAATCCCATTCTTCATATTCACATATGTCTTCTATTACTATATCTAAAAATTCATCACTTTCATTATTTAAACTTTCATAATCCATATCATAAGCAATTGCCCAAAAGCCATTACGTTTTGCTTCTTTAACATAATTCCAAATCCATTCTATTTTATCATTTTTTAACATAATTTTCTACTTTTCATTAACATTCTTTCATACCATTCTACTATAGTTTCATCATATTTCATTTCATTATCTAAGTTTAAAATCTTATCTAATTCATTTATAATTTCTATTTCATTTTTAATTTGATCTTCACTTCCCCAATAGTTTTCAACATACATTGAAGTTCTTTCTCTAAACTTTGCTAACTCTTTTACTATTTTTAATCTTACATTCATATTACTTATATTTTAATTACACTTATATTATCACAATCTTAGTTGGTTTGTAACGTATTTAGATTAGTTATTTTCTAAGCTAATCCAATACTCTACAACTTTAATATCTTTATAAGTATCCATTTTCTGACAAGTATATCCACAGTCATCATAGAAGTCCATTTCACTGTATAATTTAGACTTTAATTGTTCTAAAGTTATTCCATTTATTAATTCTTTATTTAATCTATTTTTAATGTTTATATTTACATTCATAATCTTAATGCCTATTTCTAGGACTTTATTTAGTTATGCTCAGGGTTGTTTATCAAACCTTGGTGATTCCCGGTGAAGGGTCATTGATTAATATTCGAGAGGCAATCAATTTTATAAAACTCCGTAAGACAGTAACTTTGTTGCTTACATATATATTATCACATCATAATGCGATCTGTAACGTATTATATAGAAAATTATACCTTTTTACAAATTTATGTAATATATATTATATAAGTACTTAAGCATACGTTTATATGAATATAATGTGATAAAATGTATTATGTACCGATAATATAGCAATGTGTTGTAAAGCAATTACATAATGTGCAAACAACTACAAGATACTACGAACATTCAACAACCTATGTTGCAATTCATTGCACTATCTACAGGTATTCGTACGTATCACCGAATAATATGCGATCATATGACAGGATAACGTTACATGTATGACGATATGACATGACATAGTGTACAATGTACGACACAATGACGTACGACGTCGCGACGGAGTGACATGACACTGAGGATATGATAGATATAACACGTAAACGTCGCCGATATGGTGGTATAAGGCCGCATAGGTTATCATATTGTCTTTAAATATAGCAATACGTTGCTAATAATGTAATGTAACACAATACCTCTATATATAAAATACTAATTTAAAATAACACACATGCCGGATACATTTATAAAGAACAACATGTCTATTGTGTTATCTTTGCTTGTAGCTGTATTTACAGCTGGTGGCATATTCGCTGAGTTCACGGCTATTAAGAGTGAGCTTACGACGGTACATGATAGATTAGATAAGAAGATAAAAGTAATTAACGATCTTGAGGATCGCATTTTTGATATAGAGAAGCAGTTAGAATACGAAAGAGGATTCTTAGAGGCTGCTACCAAGAAGAAGAAAAAGTAATGTCCATACAGTGCAGTCAGTGTAGTGCTACGTTCCCTCACGGGAATGAGTATAGGGTACATTGGGAAGAGGCACATCTTAATTATGCTTTAGAGCAGCTTAAGATTAATAGAGTAACTACAGAAGAGTCGCTACCTTAATGGACACGTTGTGTTAAGGCTGCCCCATCGAGGCAGGTGTCATATAGTTGCTTTTTTGCTTAGTTCCTTTCAGATACCACCTAGGAAGTGGTTGAGGCAGTGAACGTACAGATCGTTGCACTATTCAAAGTAGAGTCATAGGGTACCTGGTAACCTTCATTGGACTAAGGTGCCCTTATGATTACAAACATGTAAATTAATACTATGGCAAATAGACCCCAAGCTACGTCACCTTTATTTAAGAAGGATGCGTGCTATCATAAAGTAAAAAAGCAATACAAGGTATTTCCATCGGCATATGCCTCTGGAGCTATCGCTAAATGTAGAAAAAACAAATAGCTTATGAAACTACCTACTAACGGAGTCGCTAAAGAGTTAAGACACTATATAGGATCGTTATTTATATTCCTATTGATCATGTCTATTATATTCATCTTAATGGTTTATCCTGTATTGGAAACTAATAAGGAGGTTGTGATGATGCTCATAGGTACTATATCAGCTTCTATTGGATTAGTTGTGTCTACTATCACTGGATCTAAACCAGATGACATAAACGCACTTAAAGCTGAAGTAGAAAAGAAAGCTGCACATATAGAAACACTAGTAGCAGCTAAAGATAACCTAGAAGGAATGATCATCGATCTACAAGCTAGTATTTTGGAAAACCAAGATTCAGTTATGGACAAGATCATACTTAAAGCTGCATTGGAATTTGATGACAGAGAAGCAGCTATGAAAGAATTAAGTAAAAATAATGGCAGTAAGTAAAACAAAAAAAGGAGCAAACCTTAAACGTTGGTTTAAAGAAAAGTGGACCGACGAAAAAGGTAACCCTTGCGGTTCTACTAAGAATAAAAAAACAAAGAAGTGCAGACCCTCAGTTAGAATATCAAAGTCTACACCTGTAGCATGGAACGAAATGAGTTCTTCTCAAAAGCGAAAAGCTGTATCAGAGAAGAAACGCACAGGTATGGGTAAGCGCACTTCATCTATTAAAAAGAAATAATAATAATATTATGAGAACAAAACCAAAAAAAACCGCAAAAGAACTAGCTAAAGACGCGTTGGCAAAACTAAACGCTAAAAAAATCGCAAAAGTGAAAAAACGACCGACTCCTCTAACCCCTCCCCCTCCTATGGGCATGTCTGCCGTAGCCGCACCGCTAACCCCTACCCCTACCAAGCGCATGGGCTCTGCTTATGATGCAGCAACACCTTTACCTAGAAAGTCAGGTAAAGCTAAGAAAGGATATTCTATTAACAACGTGATGTGTGGTCACACTAGAAAGAAATAATTATGCCAGATAAAATAAAAGAAGTAATCAAGAAAGTAAAAGAAGTAGTAAAGCCAGTTGCTAAACCAGCTGCTCCAGCTAAAGAAATTAGATAATGCCTCAAAAGCTATCATTTAAAGCGAAAGCTGATAAAGCAAAAAGAGACCTGGCGTATGCCAAGAGCCCTAGACGCCGTAAAATGAAAGCAGAATGCCAAAAAGCACGCCGCTCAGCTTTGAAACGGGGTATGAACATATCCGGTAAAGATTATGACCATACTACCGGTAGATTTGTGTCAGTGGCTAAGAATAGAGGTGGATTTGGTAAAGGTACTAAGAAAAACAACACTAAATAATGGGGACTAAAGGAATAACAGTAAAAACTGTATTTAATAAAGTAAAACCTAGCTGTGGATGTGCTTCAAGCTGCGGCTGTGGTGATTCCCCATTAGAGAGAAAGAAATCAAATGCACCTTCTCGTAAAAAGTCTAAAGGCTATTACGCTAAGGTTAAGAAAGGAAGTGGTACTGGTAGTAAAGCTGGAGGTGGTATGACCGCTAAAGGCGTAGCTAAGTACAGAAAAGACAACCCAGGTAGTAAATTGAAGACTGCCGTAACAACACCCCCTTCTAAGCTTAAGAAAGGAAGTAAAGCAGCTAAACGACGTAAAGCATTCTGCGCAAGATCCAAATCATGGAAATCTGAGCGAGGAGTAGCAGCACGCAGAAAGTGGAACTGTTAGTATAATATAAATTTAATTAAATCAAATATAATGGGAGTACAATTTGGAGGACCATCCGTGGTCAAAGAGCTACATTTCAAAGATGAAGCAAAAAAGAAACTTATTGCTGGTATAGATAAACTTGCAGAAGCGGTAGGATCAACATTAGGGGCATCTGGTAGAACAGTAGTTCTGGAGGATGACTTTGGTAACCCTCACGTTACAAAAGATGGTGTTACCGTTGCTAGCTATATCAATCTAGATGACTCAGTTGAGAATTTGGGTGTAACAATGCTAAAGCAAGCATCGAAGCAAACTGCATCTAAAGCTGGAGACGGTACAACAACCTCAACAGTATTAGCTCAGTCTATAATAAACAATTACTTCACTCTAGCGGGTGAAGATTTTTCTTTTAGAGATATTAAGAACGGTATTACAGCATTTACAGAGTATGCCGTTAAAGAGTTAAATAAAAGATCTACAAAAGTAAACGACAAGCGTCTAAACCATGTTTCTAGAATATCAGCGAACAATGACAAGAAACTTGGCGATTTTATTGCGGAAGCATTTAAGTCGGCTGGAGACAATGGAGTGGTAACGATGGAAACATCTCCTACTAATGAGACTTACATTGAAACAGTAGATGGTACACATATTAACTCTACAACTAAAAGTGCACACTTTTATACGAATAGAGAGAAAGAAGTTAGTGAGCTTGATAAGCCGTTAGTATTCTTATGCGCATCAGAGGTGGCTAATGTTCGCCGCATACAAAGCATATTGGAATTTGCTATCAAGTCGAATCGTGCCTTATTGATTGTAGCTCCCTGTGAGCAACAAGTCGTGAGCGCATTGGCTATGAACCACGTTAAAGGTAATCTCAAATGTAACATTATTGACCCACCTTCTTTTGGGTTAAAAAGAAAAGATATATTAGATGATCTTGCGTTACTTACGGGGGCCACCGTTATTGACGAAAACCTAGGTGATTCATTAGACAATATTACAGCTGATGTTTTAGGACAAGCTGCGAAATCTATTATAGATTCAGATGGTACCACATTAGCTATTGAAAAGGCTCCAGAAGGGGTTCAAGAAAGAGTTGATTACTTAAGAGAGCAATTAGACTCTGAAGACCACCACATAATGAGACCTCATTTAGAAAATAGATTAGCTATTTTAAATGGAGGTGTATCTATTGTATACGTTGGAGGTGATACAGACGTTGAAGTTGCGGAAAAGAAAGACCGGGTAGACGATGCTATACACGCAGTTCGTGCTGCTAAGAAAGAGGGTATACTTCCAGGTGGAGGTTGTGCTTTATCTTTTATAGCTAACGCTGCTAAGCCTACAGGAAACGAAGGCGAGCTTATTGGATGGGCACTTATGCAAGCATCTATGCATTCACCATATGTACGTATACTAACTAATGCGGGTTTAAAGCCGGCAGATTATTATATTGAAGGTTGGGGAATGGGCGTTGATGTTACAGATGGTAAAATTAAGGATATGCGCAAAGCTGGTATTATTGATCCAGTACTTGTAACTAAGTCTGCGCTCCTGAACGCTGTTTCGGTGGCCACCACGATACTTTCTACTGACTGTGTAATATCTAACGTACGAGAACGATAATGAAGGCCATAGGAAGGTTCTTAATTATCTCAGAGATAAAAGAAGACATAAAGAAAACAGATGGTGGATTGCTTTTAGCAGAAAACCATAGAGAAGATATAAGATACCGTACTGCAAATGTAATATCTGTAGGTACGGCAATTAATGGAATTGAAGAAAAAGATACAATCTATTATGATAGGTTTGCTGGACACGATGTTGAAATCAATGATGCCGTCTATAAAGTTATACAAGAACAAGATGTTATAATCGTAGTATAATGGAAAGAGGTGATTTTGTTAAACGCGGTGAACTTAAAGTTGATTTTTTAAAATATTACAGGCTTGTTTCAAGATGGGCCTGTAAACAATATGAAATATCAATATCAGATTTAGAGCTATTGTTTTATTTAGATCCCATTAAGTATTTTACTTTAGAAGATTTTAGGGACGGTACATTGTACTACCACTGGGATCGCCAACGCTTTTACAGATTACAAAGAGAAGGTTGGTTAGAAAAAATACATAAAGGAAACGGCCGATTAGGAGATCACAATAAATATAAAGTTTCTCTTAAAGGGCATAGATTAACCAATAGAATATATAAAATATTGATTGGAGAAGAGGATATACCTGAAGATGCAAAACGTAGTAAGGTACATAAGCGAGAAACATACGTAGATAAAGTATATAGTAACGCAATATCTAAATTTAACAAAAAAGAGTTATAAAACCAAAGAATGGCTAGAATATCATCATACGCACAAGATACGAGTTTAAGTACTACTGATAAAGTATTAGGAACAGACTCAGCTACTTCAGCAACTAAAAACTTTACGATTGAAAGTGTAATAACTTTAATCAACGAGTTGGGGGCAATTCATATGCCAGATGGAGCGCCTTATAAATTTAAGGACTATGTGTCTGATTCAAGTTATACAGTTCAAGGCTGTTTAAGCTTAAATAGTGGTACAGCGTTCACTACTGCTTTTAGTGCTATAACACAAGTCATCCTTTCTAAAAAAGGGCAAGACGGTGTAGACGTATCTAGCTACATTACTGGACTTATTGGTAATTCTTTAAAGATAAACAATAAGGTAGATATTAGCAAATACGGGTTATACACGGTACAAACAGCCGTGATCCACACAGATACAGATTACTATATTCTTACTCTTACGCATGTTGAATCAAATGGTTCTATGATAGCGAATGAAGAATTCTTTGTATCTAAAGTTTGGTTTAATGCGGACTTAGGAACTCAGAGTGTAACAACATTAAGTGATGTTTCAAGTGCTGGATCTGGTATAATAATAACAGCCGCTGAAAGAACTAAGATCGTAAACTCTTTAGAGGCATCAGATATTATTGATAGCCTGACCTCAACAGCTAACAACGTACCGTTATCTGCTGCACAAGGTAAAGTTTTAAAAGATCAATTAGATAATCTAACAACTATATTAACTAGTGACAACACGGCTTTAGATACTTTACAAGAAATTGTAGATTATATAGAAACACACCAAACTACTTTAGATTCGTTAGCTATAGCTAATATATCAGGTTTACAAACAGCCTTAAATAACAAACAAGCCACAGAGGCAGGTAAAGGACTTTCAGCTAACGACTATACAAATCTTTTAAATACTAAACTAATTGGTATTGAAGAAGGAGCTGAAGTTAATGTTGCTGCAGATTGGACCTCATCAACCGGTGACTCCATAATATTAAACAAACCAACAGACGTTACAGATCTATCTAATCATAGCGTGACTTCTTTGAATGATATGTCTAGTGTGGGTTCTGGCGCAATCATAACAGCCTTAGAGAGATCAAAGCTAAATGGTATAGCTACAGGTGCTGAAACAAATGTACAGGCCAACTGGACAGAAACAGATACAGCTGTAGATTCTTTTATACAAGGTAAGCCTAGTATAGCCGAGAGCACAACCACACTTAATGTAGCCGGAACAGCTAATGAAATTGAAGTTACCGGTGGAACTCAAAGTTTAGCTGCAAACAGAGCTTGGGTAGTAGGTTTACCTAATGACGTTACTGTTTCAAGTGATCTTGTGGTGGGTGATACTATAGCAGTATCTAATATGCAGACTTCAACACCTACTTTTGATAATGGATTATATTACAAAGCTGAAGATGGACACGATACACTTCACTTTAGATATGATGGTCATGATATAAGTATTGATACTTTAACAGAAAACATACCTACAGGTATATTGAATGGTGGAATTTTAGCGACTAACACAGCAACCACATTTGATATTGCAGCCGGGAATGGTATTATTAATGTATTAAACAAATCAAACTCAGATCCACATCCTGAGATTAAAAATGTATCATGGGTTGCTCATACTATAACCCACTTACATGGTGATGCAAGTGATACTGAGCAATTAAATACTTGGGTGTATATAAATAGTGCAGGTACTGTAACGCAAACACTAACTCAGCCAAGTGCAGCTATATGGAGAAACAATATAGTTTTAGGTTCTGTAATACACTCAGAGAATGTTATCAGATTCGTAAAAACTTTTCCAAGAGCAGCTTATGGAGGGCATAACAATACAAATGAATTCATTGAAACATTTGGGCCATTAAAAAAATCTGGACACTTAGTAACACCAAATGGTGCTAACTTAAAACTAGATAGAGCAGCTGGATCAGCTTTTGCTCTAGGTAGAAACTATGCAACAGATCCTTTGAACCCATCACTAGTTACGGATTCGTCTAGAGCATCAGTTATATTTAATAGATACTCAAGCGCTTCGTCAGGGTTTACGCTTGATGACGGAACAAGTGGAGGTGGGTACACAGACCTAGACCCAACATTATATGACAACGATGGTACTTTAACTACTGTACCTAGTGGTAAATATACTGTACAGAGAATGTTCTATTTTCCTAATAATATAAACACAGTAGTTGTTTATTATGGAAAAGCACATTACGTAAGTATAGATGAAGCAGAGCTTGGATACCTTTTAGAACATTTTCAAGAAGCAACCAACACAGCAGCACAAGCTATTTACTTAGGCTCAGTTATCGTTAAAGCTAATGCATCCGCATTAAACGACACTGCTCAAGCAAAAATATTAATATCTGGAACATTTAGAAGTTTAGCCGCTACAAATTTAGGTGGTACGGTAACTGCTAATGTAATTAGTGATTTAGTTGATGTAGCTGTAACAGCTCCAGCTGAAGGCCACATACTTAAATGGAACGCTTCTGCGTCTCAGTTTGAGAATGGAGCAGAGTCAGTTGGTGATTTAGCAGCAGATACGACTAACAATAGAATAGGTGTTAATAGACCTACACCTGACGCCACGTTCGATATAAAAGGAACAGCTGTAGCTACAGATGCTAATATACTATCAGTTAAAAACAACAGCAGCGCTGAAATATTTACAGTAAGAAATAATGGTAACGTTGGTGTCGGCACAAGCGCACCTACAGATGCTAAGGTACATTTGTCTAACACAGCAACTGGAGTAGACACAGCCTTAAGACTTTCTTCAAATGCTGATGCTACAAACACAATACAGTTTGGAGACGCAACTGATCAAACAGCAGGATCCGTATTATATAATAATGCAGATAACTCAATGCAGTTCAGTACCAATGACAATACTGAAAGAATGCGTATTATAGCAGATGGGAAAGTTGGTGTTAATATAGCGGTTCCAACACATCAGTTACATGTTGATGGTGACGCTAAAGTAACAGGAGCTATAACAGCTTCTTCCACAATAGCAGCAACAGGAGCTATAACTGGTTCTAACCTAGCGATTGGTAACTGGAATACCGCATTTGGGTGGGGAGACCACTCTGTAGAAGGATATTTAACAGATCACCCCGCTATAACGCAAGCTACTGCAGACCTTAATAATTCAGGTAGAACGTATATACAAGACATTACTTTAGATAGCAATGGCCACGTTATCGCAGTGGCAACCGCTACAGAAACAGTAACAGATACAAATACTACATATACAGGCACAGCTCCAGTAGCTATAAGTGGCTCAAATGCTATATCAGTTGACTTTAGTCCTATAACTTTAGATACAAGTAACAATAGAATAGGTATAAACGATACTTCTCCTGCGGTCTCTTTAGATATAACAGCAACAGATGCTATAAAACTTCCAGTTGGCACAACAGCTAATAGAAGTGGCATTACCGCTGCGGCTGGAATGTTAAGATTTAATTCTGACGATTCAGAATTTGAAGGACACAATGGCACAGCTTGGTATGCACTCAAGGGCGATACATATGCTCCGCTAACTATAACTAAAAACGGAAGCAATCAATTTCCTTTAGCTTTTGCTGATTCAGAAAACTTCCAATTAAATGCAGCAGGAGCTTGGACTATATTAGCTACAATTGCAGCCACAGATGTTGGAAAAACAGGAACTATTATAATAACTAACACGGCGATAACAGCACCTGGAGCATTACCTGCCACATTCAAAACTCCAAATGGAGAAACAATAGTTTTCCAAACAGATTCTGGTGATGTGTCAATCATGTCGTACCTAGTAGTTAGTACATCAATAGTGCTTGTTAATTATGTGGGTAACTTTAGTTAGAATATTACGTATTATGAAACAAATAGGATTCCAAAAAGTATATAAGTGGAACACTTCACTAGGTTTAATCCAGACGTCTTTTACGACTGAGCCTGTAGTAGTTACAGCTAGGTCTACGTCTTCTTCGACCACAACCAGTTATAATACTGTGGTTTCTACTCCATACACAACGTTTACAACTACTTTTTCTACTGGATATAGCAATAGCACAAGTCATAGTACTACTACGACCTGGGCTACCGCTGTTAATACAACACACACGGTTTCTACTACCAGGAATACAACTGAATCTTATTCTAGAAGTACCTCTAGATCAACAGCTTATAACACATCTAGAAGTACAGCTTATACTACTTCCTACACAAACAGTAGATCAACAAGTCGCGGAACATCTAGAGGCACATCATACAGTACATCTAGAAGTACATCATATAGTACAGGTGTTAGTGTATCAACTTCAAGAAGTACAAGTTACACTACTTCTTATACGGAAACTTACAGTACAGCTGTTAGCCGGTCAACTTCTAGAACCACATCACGGTCTACCACTAGTGGTGGTGGGGGTGGAGGGCCGGGAGGCGGAGGTTTTTTCTGTGTAGTAGAAGGCACTCTAGTAAATATAAGTGCTTCTGAAGCAGTACCTGTTGAAACTCTT
>Ga0209711_10002738_pt1 | contig 15409 bp, 14 predicted proteins | sample ArcticOcean_MG_C_7_FD_187441 | JGI IMG/M metagenome (GOLD analysis project Ga0209711, IMG submission 187441) | Marine microbial communities from western Arctic Ocean - ArcticOcean_MG_CB11_88 (SPAdes) (version 2) | ecosystem: Environmental > Aquatic > Marine > Oceanic | place: Arctic Ocean... | reverse complement strand
TATCCAAAATTCCTTTATTAAATTCATATTTTTCTTTTTGAAATAAAAGGTTTTTAATTTGGTTCTTAAACTTATCATCTTCAAGACTGGGCAATTTAGTATTTAAACTATCTATATTATAAAAAATATAAGTCCCGTTATCTTCAAGAATTTCTATTTGATCTTTTCTGGAGTTATAAATCTTATTTTTTGTAGTTTTTTCGTTATCAAGATTTATGTATGACGTGACTGTTGTAGGAGATAAATTTAAACCTTCAACAATTGTTATAAAGTCAATATTTTTAGATATTTGGTTTTCAATATCATCAATCTTATCAAAAAATGCTTGATTAAACTCCTCTAAACCAAGTAGGTTTTTTGGACTAATATTAACATAAGAGAAATCTATATAATCTTGTTTTAGTTCATCAGCATTTTCTTTAACAAAAAATTTGATCTCATTACCTGTAAATGTTTCTGCTTTCTTATAGAATTTATCTAGATTGATATAGTCAATGTCTAATTTTTTATTTTTTTCTTTATAAAACTTATTAACAAAAAATTCAGGAGATTTTGTTCCACCACTTATATAGGTGAATAATTGTTTTTGAAGCTCATTATTTTTCAAGCGTATCTCAAACATGGGTGCTGAAGTATTGTTAGTTAATAAAAATTTTTCATATAAAGTTCTTTGAAACACACCATTTTCATTTTGAAAGTTTTTATTACTCTTAATTTTTTTAATTAGTACATCTTCAGTTATTGAAAGGTCCAATTCTTCAATTTCAAGATCAAGAAGAGTTGTGGATACCAATGTAGATAAAAGCTCCTCAATAATATTTTTATCAATATTCTCTTTTATTACTTGTTGGCTTAATCCGGATTCATTTAAATAATTCATGAAATCCTGTGTGGAAATATTTGTGTTATTTATTTTAGCTATATTATTTTGATTTCCAGTACTGAAACCTCCACCAAATCCACCAAAGCCAAAAGCTATAATTATAACAAGAATTAGTAGCAAGCCACCAATCTTTTTTTTTGTAAAATCTTTAAAAGGATTATTCATTGATTCATTAATTTATTGATCTTTAAAATATCAAGCTATAGATTAAATTTTTCATTATGACAAATAAATATATGTATTTTGTGGCTAATTGGAAAATGTATGGGAATTTATCTTCTTTAAATACATTGGATAAAGTTATTAAATTTTCAAAATCTAAAGAAATAAACAAAGGCCGATTAATTTATTGCCCACCTTATACTTTAATAAGTTCATTTTCAAAAAAATTCAAAAATTGCCAAATTGGTATTGGTGGACAGAATTGTCATGAAAGTGAGAATTATGGAGCTTACACCGGTTCTATTAATTCGCGTATGTTAAAAAATATTGGTGCTCACTTTGTAATTATTGGTCATTCAGAAAATAGAGAAAAAGGTGAAAATGATAAATTGATAAATCTGAAGATCAAAAGTGCCCTAGAGGCAAAATTAAAAGTTATTTTTTGTATTGGTGAAACCTTAGCTGAAAAAAGAAAAAAAAAGACACAATCAATTTTGTCTAAACAAATTAAAGTTGGTTTAGACAGTATAAAAAATAGATCAAATATCTTTATAGCTTATGAGCCTGTTTGGGCTATAGGTAGTGGCATTATTCCAAAATCAAAAGACCTTTTCAAAACAGTTGAATTTATTAAAAAAAAATTTAACGGTAAATCATCAAAAGTTTTATATGGAGGCTCTGTAAATCCTCAGAATATTACAAACTTAAAAGAAATTAATAACATTGATGGGTTTTTGATTGGTGGAGCATCTCAAAGTACCAAAAAATTTATTGATATAGTCAAAAAAACATATAGTTAATCCCCATGGAGAATATTTTATTAGTAGTCAATTTAGTACTTGCCACAATACTTGTGCTTTTGATACTTGTCCAAAAATCAGAAGGTGGAGCACTGGGTATAGGTGTTTCTCAAGATAACTTTATGCTTTCTAGATCTGCTGGTAATTTTATGGGTAAAGCTACGGCTGTAGTTGCAACATTATTTATAATTTGTAGCTTAGCCTTAACAATAATATCGAGAGGTGAGCTAACACCAACTTCTTCAGTGCTAGATATAATTGAGGAAAAGTCTAGTGACACTCCTTCAATTCCTGAAAATAATAATTAATTCTTTCCAATTCATCAATTAATCGCTATAAGATAATTCCATGGCGCGATTTATTTTTGTAACTGGCGGTGTGGTCTCATCTTTAGGAAAAGGTCTTTCTTCTGCTTCCCTTGCATACTTATTACAATCAAGAGGTTTTAAAGTTCGGTTAAGAAAGTTAGATCCTTATTTAAATGTTGATCCAGGAACAATGAGTCCCTTTCAGCATGGTGAAGTTTTTGTAACAAATGATGGTGCTGAAACAGATTTGGATTTGGGTCATTATGAAAGATTTTCAGGAATATCTGCAAAAAAATCTGACAATATAACCACTGGGAAAATTTATAGTGATGTTTTAATAAAAGAACGTAAAGGAGGATACCTTGGTAAAACAGTTCAGGTGATTCCCCACATAACAGATCGTATTAAAGATTTTATAAAAAACGATACATCAAAAGAAGATTTTGTAATTTGTGAAATAGGAGGAATAGTAGGGGATATTGAAAGTCTTCCTTTTGTTGAGGCTATTAGACAGTTTGCAAATGATGTGGGTAAAAAAAATGCTTTGTTTGTTCATTTAACTTTAGTCCCATATCTTAAGGCATCAGATGAAATTAAAACTAAACCTACTCAACATTCAGTAAAAGAACTAAGAAGCCTTGGTATTCAGCCTGATATTATAATTTGTAGATCGGAAAAACCTATACCCCTGGAACACAGAAAGAAAATTTCCTTATTCTGTAATGTTAATATTGAAAATGTAATTCAAACTGTTGATGTTAAAACTATTTATGAAGCACCAATTAGTTTTAATAGAGAGAATTTAGACAAACAGGTACTTGAATATTTTAAAATTAAATCTAAAAAAAAAGTAAATCTAAATCCTTGGAAAAAAATTACAAAAATTGTTCTTCATGCAAAAAAATCAATCAATATTGCAATTATCGGTAAATATGTTGATCTTAAGGATGCCTATAAATCACTTGATGAAGCATTAACTCACGGTGGTATTGATAATAATTTAAAAGTTAACTTAGTAAGAATAGATTCAGAAAATTTAAAAATTTCTGAAATCAAAAAAAAATTAAAAGGAGTTTCTGGAATTCTGATACCAGGTGGGTTTGGCAAAAGAGGAACTGAAGGTAAAATTGAATCAATTAAGTATGCGAGACAGAAAAAAATTCCATTTTTTGGAATTTGTTTTGGAATGCAAATGGCAATTATAGAATTTGCTAGAAATAAATTGAATATTAGAAATGCCACATCAAGTGAATTTGGAACTGAAGGCACGCCAATCATTGGTTTAATTGGTGAATGGAATAAAGATGGTAAATTGATTAAAGGCACTGATAAAGATTTAGGTGGAACTATGAGACTTGGTCTATATGAAGCAAAATTAAAAGAAAACTCGTTGGTAAAAAAAATTTATAAATCAAAATCAATTGAAGAAAGACACAGACATAGATACGAAGTTAATATTAGTTATAAAGACCAATTTGAAAAAAATGGCTTAATCTTTTCAGGATTATCTCCTGATAAGAAATTACCTGAGATTATTGAGTTAAAAAACCATCCTTGGTTTATAGCTGTACAGTTTCACCCTGAATTTAAATCTAGACCTTTAGTGCCACATCCTTTATTCTCATCCTTTATCAAAGCAGCTAAAAATTATAAATGAAAAATATAAAAGTTAATTGTGGAAATATAGAAATTTCAAATAATAATAAAATTTGCATTATTGCTGGTCCATGTCAACTCGAGACCGAACAACATGCTATGGATATGGCAGGTAAAATTAAGGAAATTACCTCAAAGTTTAATATGGGTTTTATCTACAAGACCTCTTTTGATAAAGCTAATAGAACAAGCTTAAAAGGTAAAAGAGGTGCGGGACTCGAGCAGTCTTTACCCATTTTTGATAAAATTAAAAAAGATTTAGATGTTCCAATATTAACAGACATTCACAATGCTGAACAATGTAGCGTTGTAGCTCCTCATGCAGATGTATTACAAATTCCAGCCTTCTTATGTAGGCAAACAGATTTATTGATTGCTGCTGCTAATACAGGAAAAATTATCAATGTTAAAAAAGGCCAATTCCTTGCTCCTTGGGATATGGTTAATGTTACTAAAAAAATTGCTGACTCAGGCAATAATAATATTTTAGTCACTGAAAGAGGTGCTAGCTTTGGTTACAATACCCTCGTTTCTGATATGAGGTCTTTACCTATAATGGCCAAGAATGGCTATCCTGTAATTTTTGATGCAACACATTCAGTGCAGCAACCCGGTGGTTTGGGTGAGACTAGTGGCGGACAAAGAGAATTTGTAGAATACTTAGCAAGAGCTGCAGTCGCAGTCGGCGTTGCTGGTGTTTTTATTGAAACACATCAAGATCCAGATAATGCTCCATCTGATGGACCTAATATGGTTCCATTAGACAAATTGGAAAAATTATTATCTCAACTTTTTGAAATTGATAATTTAATTAAAAATAGATGAGTAAAATCTTAAAGATAAGAGCACGTCAAGTTTTTGACAGTAGGGGCAATCCAACAATTGAAGCGGAGGTCTATTCAAAAAATTTAAGTGCATCTGCTATTTGCCCATCTGGTGCGTCCACTGGTACATACGAGGCATTTGAAAAAAGAGATAAAAATAATAAAAAATATTTAGGCAAAAGTGTTTTAAGTGCAGTTAACTTAGTTAATACAAAGATATCTAAAAAACTTAGCGGCACAAGCATTCACGACCAAACACGTATAGACACAACTTTGATTAACCTTGATGGTACTACGCAAAAAAAAAACTTAGGCGCTAATTCTATTTTAGCCGTATCAATGGCAGCTAAGAAACTATCTGCAAAAATTAAAAATATCCCTCTCTATAAAACATTTTTAGTAAAGAGTAATTATAAATTACCATATCCACTAATGAACATTATTAATGGAGGAGCTCATGCTAACAATGGATTAAGAATTCAAGAGTTCATGATTAGGCCTGATAAGGCTAAAAGCTTTTCAGAAGCTTTGAGAATATGCTTTGTTGTAATTAGTAATTTAAGAGATTTAATTAAAAAGAAAAATTTATCAACTTCAGTAGGTGATGAAGGTGGTTTTGCACCGATGATTAGTAGTAATGAAAAAGCTTTAGATTTAATTGTATCAGCAATTAACAAGTCAGGCTTTAAGAATGGTAAAGATGTTTCTATCTGCATAGATGTAGCTGCAAATGAATTGTCTAAAAAAGATAAATATTCAATCCACTCAAAAAAACATATCTCTGTTGATCAATCAATTATAGAATATGAAAAGATAATAAATAAATACAAAATTAAATCTATTGAAGATCCATTTGGAGAAAATGACTGGTTAGCATGGAGTAAAATGATGAAGTCTATAAAGAATGTACAAATTGTTGGAGACGATCTTTATGTTACTAATTTAGAACGACTTAAAAAAGGCTTTTTAAATATCTCATCAAATTCAATATTAATCAAACTAAACCAAATTGGTACAGTTTCTGAAACACTTGAGGTTATTAAATTTGCTCAAATTATTGGTTATAAAACAATAATTTCCCACAGGTCTGGAGATAGCGAAGATACCTTCATAGCAGATCTTGCTGTAGGAACTAATTCAAATCAAATTAAAACTGGTTCTTTAGCTAGATCAGAAAGAGTAGCAAAGTATAATCAATTGTTACGTATAGAAGAACAGCTTGGAAAAAAAGCAAGAATGAATAAAATTCATTAATGTTTAGTAAAATAAAAAAAAATTATTTTTTATTAATTTCTACCTTTCTAATACTTTACTTTTTTTTCAATCTCCTAGATGGTGAGAGAGGTCTTTTTTCTTATTTTAAAAAGAAGGAAATCCTAATAAATTTACAGACTGAAAAAATAGATTTATCTAAGAAAATCAAAGATCTTGAATTTAAAAATTCCTTGTTAAGTGATAAATTAGACTTAGATTATGTAGAGACACTAATTAGAGAAAAGTTTTTATTTGGCAAAGAAGGAGAGACCCTTTATATAATTGAAAAGAATGACAATTAGACATCCAGAAAAAGTTAACAAACCTGTAAATCCAATTAAAAAAAAACCTGATTGGATCAGATCTAAACTTATTAATAGTAAGGAATTTTTTTTAACTAAATCAATCGTTAATAACAATAACTTAGTAACAGTTTGTCAGGAGGCAAACTGCCCTAATATTACAGAATGTTGGAGTAAGAGACATGCAACATTTATGATTATGGGTGATACATGTACGAGAGCTTGTGCGTTCTGTGATGTTAAAACTGGAAAACCAGGAAAATTAGATCCCTTAGAACCTGTCAAAATTGCTGAAGCTGTTCTTAAACTTAATCTAAAACATGTGGTTATAACCTCAGTCGACAGGGATGATTTAGAAGACGGTGGATCAAATCACTTTTATGAAGTTATTAGTCAAACTAGAAAACTAAACCCTAACACATCAATTGAAGTTTTAACTCCTGATTTTCTTAGAAAAGGGGAGGCCTACAAAAAAGTTCTTGCCGCTAACCCTGATGTGTTCAATCATAATATTGAAACTGTTCCAAGACTTTATTTGAAAGTAAGACCAGGTTCTAGATATTTTTCATCTCTAGAATTATTAAAAAATGCAAAAGTTACTAATAAGAATATTTTTACAAAATCAGGTTTAATGGTTGGGTTAGGTGAAGCTAAAGAGGAAATTATTCAAGTTATGGACGATCTAAAAGCAGCAGATGTTGATTTCTTAACTATTGGACAGTATTTACAGCCGTCTGTAAGACACCATCCATTAGATCGTTATTATCATCCAGACGAATTTAAAGAGTTCGAAACTATTGCAAAATCAAAGGGTTTTTTATTAGTGTCTTCAACGCCTTTAACCAGATCTTCATACCATGCAGATGAAGATTTTGCACAATTGCAAAAAAATAGATTAAAAAATTAATGCCTAGAGCTTCAGTTAAGCGTTTAATTGAATGTGAGAAAAATCAACTTATTGATTTAGTTTTAGATATAGAGAAATACCCAACTTTTGTTCCATATTGTATCGATGCAAAAGTTTACGAAAAAAATGACACAGATGATTTTATTAACATCATTGCTGACTTAACTATTGGTAAGGGCCCCTTTAAAGACACTTATAAAAGCGATGTTAAATTTAATAAAAAAAATAATTCTATTTATGTGACAAATATTGATGGCCCCCTTAAGCATTTAGATAATAAGTGGACTTTTGAAGACCATAAAGAAGGAACAGAAATTTACTTTGACGTAGATTTTGAAATTAAAAATAAATTTTTAAACATTTTGATGACAACCTCTTTTCAATATGGATTAAATAAAATTGCTGATGCTTTTCAAGATAGAGCGAATAAATTATTTAAGAACTAACAAGATCTTCAAAACTTTTGTAGTCGTAGCTTTTTGAATCGAAATTCGATTTTTATTTTTAAATAAACTCTTCTGCACAATAATTTTATTTCCTTTTTTAATTCCAATATAAACTAACCCAACTGGTCTTAATTTAGTTCCACCATTGGGACCTGCTACTCCAGTGATTGATACTGATATATTAGCCTTACTAATTTTACTTATTTTTTTTACCATTGATAAGCAGCATTCATTACTGACCGCACCATATTTACTGATAATTTTTTTGGGAACCTTAAGAATATCAATTTTTGCTTTATTTGAATAAGTAACCAGCCCTATGTTGAATATTTTAGAGGAACCACTTATTGATGTTATTGTGCTAGATAGCATTCCACCAGTACAAGATTCAGCAAATGAAATAGTAAGTTTTTTTTGTATTAATTTTTTGACAAGTTTATTGGCTAGATTTTTCATTATAAAACGTAGCTTTTAACAATTATGAAACAAACTACCGTTAGAACAACATATAACCCCGCACAAATGTCATCCATTATTACTCCAAAGCTATTTTTAAAGTTCTTATCAAAGAAGTTTACAGGAAATGGCTTCATAATATCAAAATATCTAAACAGTATAAAAAACAAAGCATAATAAACAATTGCTTCATTACTTTCCTTTGTTGTTCCATGGGATATTTCATAAAGATAAATCGGTATAGATTGACCTAAAAACTCATCAATAATAATTTCCCTTGGATCTTTATTTTTACTATTTTTTGTGTGTGTTGAAACTGCATAAAAAGAATAAATAAAAATAATTACCCACCCAATTAAAAATATATTTGATGAAATGTTAAGTTTATGAAATAAATAAAAAAGAATAATGGTTGTAGCTAGCGACCCAAAAGTGCCTGGTATAAATTTGATCTTACCCAAACCAAACATTGTCACCAAAAGAGAGTTAAAAGTTTTAATCATATTTAATTACTGAAGCTATTACCTCACATGCTATAGCTTTTTCTTTACCTATTACACCAAGTTTTTCAGTTGTTTTACCTTTAATATTTATTTGTGTTGGTAAAATTTTGCATATTTTCGCAATACAATTTGTCATTTGTTTTTTATATTTTTGAATTTTAGGTTTTTGAGTAATGATGTTGATATCAATATTATTAATTAAATATCCTTTTTTTTTAACCTCATCAATTATCTTGTTCAATAAAATAGTAGATCTAATATTTTTAAATCTTTTATCTTTATCAGAAAACTTTTCACCAATATCTCCCATATTGCATGCTCCAAGAATTGCATCTGTTACAGCATGTAAAACAGGATCACCATCAGAGTGACCTAATGTGCCAAGAGTTGAAGCTATTTTAATTCCGCCTAAATAAAGTTTTTTATTAGGTACCAATCTATGTACATCAAAGCCTAATCCATATTTAATTGAATTATTAATTTTGATATCTGAATCTATTGTAATTTTGCTGTTATTAACTTCACCTTTAATAATCTTTATTTTTTTACCAGTTCTTACAAATAAATTAGCATCATCGGTAACTTCAGCACTCTTGTTATTTTGAAGTTCATATAATTTTTTATAATTAAATGCTTGAGGTGTTTGAATCAGATAAATATTTTCTCTTTTTAAATTTGTAACTAGATTTAAAGATTTTTGCTTAATTGAATCTGATGTTTGAATTGCAGGTATGACACAATCATTTAATTTAAGCTCTTTATATAGTTTATCTAAAAGTTTTAGTGAAAAGTCAGGTCTTGCTGCGTCATGAATCATTACATTTTTAATGTTATAATTTTTAATACTTTTTAAACCTTTATATGCTGATTCAGCTCTAGTCTTTCCACCTATAATAATTTTGATATATTTAATTTTAAGTTTGTCTATATACGATTTATGTTTTTTATTAATAACGAGAATAATTTTACTAAATTTCCCATAATCCTTGGCTTTATCTATTGAATGTAATAATAAAGGTTTATTTTTATATAGATGGTAGGGTTTTGGTGTTTTCGAATTAAATCTTTTACTTTCTCCACCAGCAAGTATTATAAAGCAGCTATTCATGATAAAAATATTTATTAATCTATTTATCTCATAATGATCGATTTTATCAAAAAAAATACTTTTATTGGATTGATATTTTTAATCACACTCACCATGGGTTTTGTAACTTTTTTAACGTTTATAGACAAAAGCTTTCTTAAGTTAACAGATCAAAACTTACAGTTTCTTTTAACAGGAAATATAGCCCTATTAGTAGTGCTTTTTTATATGATATTTAAGGAGGTAAGTGCCTCATTAAGAGTTGATGTAGATGTTGCTGGAGCAAAAGCTAATAGAAAATATATAACCTTTTTCGCATTATTTACATTAATACCATCAATATTAATTTCTCTATTTTCATTATTTTTATTGTCATTTGCACTTGACAAATATTTAGACAAGAAAATTACAACTGCAGTCAACAACTCTTATGAAATAGCAAAAAGTTATACTGAAGAAGCAAGGACCAAGACACAGTCTGAAATTATATTAATCGCATACGACTTAAATAAAAGTATTAATTTTTTGAAATTAAATATTAATCAATTTAGAAGTTTTCTTAATACTCAAAAATTAATAAGAGATGTGGATGAAGTTCACATCATTGAAGCAGATGGAACTCTTTATTTAACAACCTTAAAAGACGCATCTTTATACCGACCACCATTACGTGAGGCTCTTGAAATAGTTTTAAATGATAAAAGACCACTTAAAATAATTAATGCTTATAAAAATCAAACAGCATCAATTATAAAGTTAGAAAATTTTGAGGGTAAGTACTTATATATAGCAAAATACCTAGATAAGAAGATTTCTCAATACTTAATAGAGTCTCAGGAAGCGCTAAATTTTTACTATACAGTGTTAAATAAACAGACAGGAATAAAAATTTCTTTTGTCTTTATTTATCTTGTTATAGTTTCTCTGTTATTATTTTTATCTATATCTATAGCCATAAAATTTTCATCAAGATTTTTTAGATCAATTAATAACTTAATCATCGCATCATCAAATATTGGTAGAGGAAATTTGAATACAAAAGTTCCTGAAATAAAAGCTGACAAGGATATTGAGATTTTAAACAAAAATTTTAATTTAATGACCGATAAATTAAGAGCACAACAAGAAAAATTAATTATCAATGAAAGGCATGAGGCTTGGGAGAGTCTAGCTAGAAAATTAGCCCATGAAATTAAAAACCCTCTTACACCCATTCAATTAACTATAGACAGATTAAAAATTAAATATTCAGATAAAATTGAAATCGAACAAAAAGAAGATTTTACTAAAAGCTTAAAAATTATTGGAAAACAAATAAAACAAATTGAAAATCTAGTAAATGAATTTTCTGATTTTGCAAGAATGCCAAAGCCAATACTTAAAGATAATAATTTAGTAACTTTGATAAAGGATAATATGAATTTGATCCAAGAATTAGATAAGAGCATCTCAATTAATTATTATTCTAATATTGATAATATAATTCTTAATTCAGACAATGAGCAATTAAGTAGGGTTTTCTTTAATCTTATAAAAAACTCCATAGAAAGTATTCAAGAAAAAAAATTAATTAACTTAGATTTGAAAGGTAATATTGATCTGACTTTAAATGACAATCTAGATAATATAGATTTCACAATTACTGATAATGGTTTAGGTTTTGAGATTTTCAAGGACAATATAAAAGATGTTTTGAACCCTTATTTTACTACAAAAAAAAGTGGTACCGGCCTAGGTTTAGCCATTGTTAATAAAACAATAAATGACCATAATGGATCAATAGAATTTATATCCATTCAAAATGGAGCAAAAATAAAAGTTAAATTTATAAAATGAGCACAGAAATACTAATTATTGATGATAATGCAGATATTCGAAATATTATTAACGATTTAATTAGTGATGCTGGTTATAAAACTAGACTTGCAGCTAATTATAATCAAGCATTAAATGAAATAGATAAAAAACTTCCTGATGTTGCAATCATTGATGTTAAATTAGATAAGGGAGATAATGATGGTTTGGAATTATTATCCCACATTAAAACTAAAGATAAAAATATACCGGTAATTATAATCACAGGCCACGCAAATGTTGAAATGGCAATAAAAGCACTTAAAGCAGGAGCCTTTGAATTTATTGAGAAACCATTTAACCAAGAAAGATTATTAAATTTTGTTAATCGTGCTGTAGAAAATATTAACTTAAAAAATAAAAATAAGGAATTTGAAAGTAAACTTTTTTATTCTTATGAACTAATAGGTGATAGTGAGAACATAAAGAATATTAAAGAACAAATTAAAAAAATTTCAATTTCTGAAAGTAGAATTTTCATCAATGGTCCAACCGGCTCCGGTAAAGAATTAATTGCAAGAAAAATACACAAAGAATCTAAACGACAAAATGGACCTTTCATAACTTTAAATGGAGCCCTATTAGATATCAAAAAATATGAATTAGAATTATTTGGAGAGGAAAAAAATAATGGTTCAATTTCTTATGGTGCTTTAGAAAAATCTACTGGAGGAATTCTTCTAATAGATGAAATTTCAGAAATACCACTCGAGACTCAATCTAAAATTTTGCGTGTATTAATAGATCAAAAATTTAAAAGGATTAATGGTAATCACGATATCAATGTTAATGTTAGAATTATATGCTCATCAAGTAAAAATATTAAAAATGAAATAGAAAATGGACATTTTAGAGAAGATCTTTATCATAGATTAAATGTCTTTGAGATTAATATAGAACCACTCAAAAACAGAGTTTCGGATATCCCTTTGTTGGTTGAATATTTTTCAGAGAAAGTCTCGAAAAATTATAACTTGAAAAAAATGAATATAGATACAAACAGTAATTATTTACTTAATTATAATTGGCCTGGCAATATTAGAGAATTAAGAAATTTAATTGAAAGAATTGCTATACTTTGCCCTGATACCCCTGATAAAATTTCAAATATTATAAAGGAATCACTAAAAACCCCAGAAATTAATAATGAAAATTCAGAAAACTCTTTATCTATACCATTAAAAGAGGCTAGAGAAATTTTTGAAAAGGAGTATTTAACTACACAATTGAAAAAATTTAATGGCAATATATCAAAAACTGCCGATTTTATTGGAATGGAAAGATCGGCCTTACATAGAAAATTAAAAGGTTTAGGGATCAGGGAATTAAATTAAATGAATATAATTATTTGTGGAGCCGGTAGAGTCGGTTTTACCATAGCTAAAATTTTAAGTGAACAGGGTCATTCAATAACTGTAATTGATCAATCAAGTGAAGACATTCAAAAAATTGACGAAACACTGGATGTAAAATCCATTGTTGGTAAAGCTACATATCCATCAATTTTAGAAAAAGCAAATGCGTCAGATGCAGATATGATAATTGCTGTAACACGCAATGATGAAATTAATATGCTTATATGCCAAATTGCATTTTCAATTTTTAATGTTCAAAAAAAGATTGCAAGAATAAGATCTCAAGATTATCTAAATCCTAAATTTACAAAAGTTTATAACAAAGAAAACTTGCCAATTGATGTAATTATTTCACCTGAAATTGAAATAGCTAAGTCTTTGCAAAGAAAATTAGAAGCTCCCGGCGCTCTAGACAACGTTCCATTTGCTGACAATAGAATTAGATTGCTTGAAATTTTAATTAATGAAAAATGTTCTCTAAAAAATATTAAACTAAATGCTCTTACTAAAAAATTCCCTTTATTAGATGCTAATATTATGGGCGTTATTAGAGATGATAAATTTGTTGTACTTAGAAAAACTGATATCATGCTTAAAGATGATAGGGCTTACGTTATAATTAATGCCTCTCAAATGAAAGATACACTGAATGCTTTTGGTCATAATGAAAAAATCTCAAATAAAATTTTGATAATTGGTGGTGGAAACATTGGTTTTAATTTAGCTAAAAATTTAGAAGAAAGCTTTGACTCTGCTAGAGTAAAAATTATTGAAAAAAATAAAGAAAGAGCAGAACTTATTGCAAGTGAACTTAATAATACAATTGTAATTAACGGTGATGCCCTGGATGAAGAGGTTTTGTTGGAAGCAAATATCGATGAAGTTCAAACAGTACTAGCCCTTACAAATGATGACGAGGACAATTTAATGGTAAGTGTATTGGTTGAAAAATTTGCCAAAGACAATAGTGAATTAAGTGACAAAAGAACAATGGCACTAATAAATAAACCTAATTACTCTTTACTCCAGTCTTCTTTAAAAATAGATGATTTTATTGATCCTAGAATGAATACTGTATCTAGTATATTGAAACATATTCACAAAGGCTCAATAGCAAATGCATACAGTATACTAAACGGTGAGTACGAAATTATTGAAGCAGAAATAATTGAGACTTCAGAGTTAATTAATAAAGAATTAAAAAATTCAAACCTACCAGATGAGATACGTGTTGGCGCAATCTTAAGAGGGGAAGAGGTAATTATTCCCAGGTCTAATTTTGTGTTTAAAAAAGAAGATATTATTGTTTTATTAGCAAAAAAAGATTTTTTACATGTTGTTGAAAATATGTTTCGTATAAGTTCAATCTAATTAAATGAATTATATTAAACTCAGTTATTTGAGTGTTTTTTGTGGAATAATTTCAATTCTCTCATTTTTTAATATTGTTTATTCATATTATTTAAATTTATACCTTAATTTGAATACGTATGTTTATACTTTTTTATTATCGATCGTTTTAACTATGATATTTTATATATCTAAAAATAAGGAAGAAAAAAAAATAACAATCTATGAAAAAATTATTACCATATTACTTGGTTACTTTTTATTACCATTAATAATTACAATACCCTTTTACTTTAGCATTTATAATTTAACTTTTGTTAATTCTTACTTTGAGGCAATTTCTGGCTTTACATCAACAGGCTTTACTATTTTTGATAATATTAATCATATAGATCAAAGTCTTATTTTATGGAGATCGGCATCACAGTGGGTTGGGGGCCTTTACTTTTTATTTTCTATTATACTTTTAATAGATATTTTTGATCACAGTTTTAAAAAATCTTTAACAAATTTTATATCGTTTAATAAGGCAGAAACTTTAAAACAATCGCTGAAAATTTTTCTTTTATATTCTTTAATAACATTGGGAATTTTTGTTATTTTAAATATTTTTGAGATTAGAATGTTTTATTCTTTAAATTTAGCCATGACTGTTATTTCATCAGGTGGTTTTTTACCATCAAATAATTTATCTAATATATTGATTAATAATTCACAGATTATAATTACATCCCTGTTAATGTTAACATCTTTTTTCAGTATTTTTTTGTCATACAATTTAATTTTTACAAAAAATCATAATTTGAATTTTTTTAATGAAGATATTCATTTATTATTTTATCTTCTAAGTTTATTAATTATTTTTTTTATATTTCTTAATTTTGATAATAATTTTACTGAAATATTTTTATCCTTAACAAGTAGTGTTTCTAACATGGGCTTTTCTCTTGACAACAACTCACAAAATATATCATTCATTTTTTTAATATTAGTCATGATTGGAGGATCTTTTTTTTCTACGAGCTCAGGTATCAGGTTTTTAAAGATTTATTCTTTATTTAAATACTCAATTAATGAAATATTATCATATAGTAGACCAAAAAATATCTTTGTTAATAAACATTTATTTTCTAAAGAATTTTTTCAATTAAATGAGATTTATAAATATTTTTTAACAGTAATAATTTTTATTATATCTTTATTGTTCTTAACTTTTTTATTAACTTTAAGTGGTATTGAATTTGAAAATTCCTTCAAACTAT
>Ga0209711_10002737_pt1 | contig 15409 bp, 13 predicted proteins | sample ArcticOcean_MG_C_7_FD_187441 | JGI IMG/M metagenome (GOLD analysis project Ga0209711, IMG submission 187441) | Marine microbial communities from western Arctic Ocean - ArcticOcean_MG_CB11_88 (SPAdes) (version 2) | ecosystem: Environmental > Aquatic > Marine > Oceanic | place: Arctic Ocean... | reverse complement strand
ACGATCGCTAATAACCACAAAGGATTTTTGATGTTTACGCAATTGTTCCGCAAACATAATGCTTGCCAAGCCGGAACCCACAATGATATAATCACAGTTCATTTAAAAACTTTTTAAAAACAAAAACGCCTATCTAAAGATAAGCGTTTTGTATATAAAATAAAATGGGTTTAATAACTCCACATATCTTGTTCTTTATTTCTTATTTTCTCTTTAATACGTTCAGACTCCAATAATTGCATAAGTGAATTATTTGGTATGTAGTCTCTAATATCTCTATCTTCATAAACATTAGCTTCTTTATATATTGTAGCCGAGAATCTTCTAGAGTTGATTAAACGATCAAAAGATATTGGCTTGGACATGTTTTTTTGAGTAAAGCAGTAGGCCGTTGAAAGTTCTTCTCTTACATCTGGGTAAAAAATCCAAAATAAGGGCTCATATTGTTTATTAGATTCTAAAACAAGTTCTCTTCCATCTTGATAAGAGTTTTCTGAACCAGCATCAGTTACCGGTGGTGGTGTATTTTCTGGTTCTTTAGGAAAATCTGCTGATTCTGCAATTACCCCCTCTTCTTCTACTACTAAAATACGACCGTCATCTAATGTATATTGTCCAACTGCCAATAGAATTAACTCTTCATCATCACATGGTATTGATTCACCATAATCATCAGTACAACCTCCATCACCATCCATAACTTTAACAGAACTACCAACGGAGAAATTAGTAGCTTGTAATTCTTTACCGTCTTCTAGAAAGAGACTTTCTAAACCTCCATTGCTACCTCCACCACTTGATGAATTAGTATTACTATCCCCTTTATCTTCAGCTGAGGGGGCGATGGGTCCCATAGCAATTGGTCTGTACTTAAGCTCTGTATTAATTCTATCAAAATAATAAATACCTTTTATGACATATCTTGTAACATCATCATTGTCAACGGTTTCAATATTAAAATCTGTTTCAGGTAAAACTGTTGAGGCTGCTTTTTCCCATTTTTTGTTATAATACGTACTTAGAGAATCTGGTATATCATAGTAGGCCTCGGTATCTGTTGGGTCATAATTAACCCAATCTTCCTCAGGAAAGTTATAGCCTAATTCTTCTAGAACAGGACGCCAACCATTAACCAATTTATCTTTACCTTCCGGATCATCAAAGTTTCCATCCCCTTCTTTCATATACTTATATGTAAATAAATCTTCAATCTCCTCATCTTGCATCAATTGCTCTTCGCTAAACCTTTCATTACGGTAGGCAGGAACCCCTCCCTCGGTTATGGCTTTTTTCAGATGCCATATTAACGGTTTTCTGTCTGGAGTTACGTTACCTTCGTTTATTGGATATAGATATGGAAAATTAACACGTTGAGATAGATCAATTACTTCCCAAACTGTGAATGAAAAAATAATATCTGCATCATTAACTTTGGCGTATTCTAATGCGTTCGATTCTTCATTCTCAGGAGAAACAGATGTCTCAGTTAAATCATATGATGATGTAGTGTTTAATAAATCAGCTTGAGTATAACCAATAAAAAAATTAAACGTTAGTAATAGAAAAATTAAAGCTCTCATTTAAAAATTATTTTATAGTTATTGAAACTCCCGTTTCTTTTGTTCCTTGGGTTAAACCAATGTAACTCACATTTTTAAAAGTTACATCAAGACCCTTTGGAGATCCAGCAAGAAATTTACGTGCGGCACCACTTAGTCTAGAACCTGAACATGCAAATTTTCTTTTACCAATCTTAACATCAAAACCCCTGATTTTTACAGTTTTTTCAATTCCAAAGGCTTCATCATAAGCTCCACTAACTCTTCCTCCACTAATACTACCTTTAGACATAGAACCACCTTCTTTACTATTGAACTTAATCAGTGGTTGAGGTGCTCTTTTAATTTTAAACTTTTGAGAATCACTAAAATTAGAGCCATTAGGAAGTTTTCCGGAAATCTTTATGGTTAAATCTTTTGTGCTTGTAGGGTTTATTGTATAAGTTCCCTTGCCCGTAGACTTAACTCCTGAGCCGGAAACTCTAACCTTATTACTTGCTAATCCCGGTACAGAAACTGCAATTTTATTAGGGTAACCAATAAAAAGTGTATTTCTTCCCAAGATTTGAACTGAGGCTGAATTAGGTTTTTCAATAACTTCATATTCTTGGTTTACTGGTATTTTTATTGTTTCACCATCATCTTCAAAAACTATTTCACCCGTAATTTGGTGGTATTTAGCGGAACCTCCAGCAGGAAAGTTTAACATAATCTCTCCGTTGACAACAGAACTTAATGGCACATTGTTCCCGTTAATTGTAATTTTTGAAGGCGTTAAACTATTAGATTTCTTACCTAAAACAATCCTTCCTTCATATTGAGAGCCACGGTAATACGAACTTTTATCAGAAATAACATAGGCATCAAAATTTGTTAATTTAGCAACTTTTTTATATTGTCCTCCGATTAAAGCTGAAAGTAAAGAAGCTTGAAAGTTCAAAATATTCGCCTCCATGATGGTGAGTTTTGTGTTTGTAGCAATTTCAGGATATCCAAACATGTGATATCTCATCCATGTTTGTTTAACTCCTGAACCATCTGTTACAGAATCCGTAGCAAAGGCTTTCATTGCAGACTGCGCAATTTCGTCGTAAGTAGTAAGGCCCTTTTTCTTATCTCTTTGTGAATCTGTTATTGATTTGAAACTTGTAACGTAATTCTTAATCCCATTTAAAAATATTTTACCATTTTCATTCAATCCTTTGTCTTGGTCAAAAAGTTTAGCGTTCCAATAGTCAGGCTTATCCATTGTTTCATAATCAGGTCTTAATTCGTCATCCTTTCCTTTTACCCTAACTGTTTTAGTTTTCTTTTCAGTGTTTCTAAAGCCATCAATAATGGCTAAAAATTCTTTGGAAATTAGATTTACCGAGTCGGCTGCTTTTTTCCTTTTTGCCCAAACGTTTTCTTTTGGGTTGCCTAAAGAGTCTCTTAGGTCCTTAGATTTAATTATGGAATCTTGGGTGGAAAATCCAGTGTTAATGGTTTTATTAAACTCATTTATTCTAACGCTAATATCGTTGTTGTTATTTTCTACTTGTTCAGAAATAAGACCAAATGCAGTTAACACTTCCTTTGACATATTTAGTGCTAGCATTGCTATGAACACTAAATACATTAGGTTAATCATTTTTTGCCTTGGACTTTCTTTTGCTCCTGCCATGTCTTTTTAGTTTTTTAAATTAATAATTTTAGTTGTTAAAAAACTAATTATTTTTTATTCATTGCAGATAACATACCTCCATAAACGCCATTTAATGACGATAAATTTGAAGCCAACGATTCCATTTGTTCTTTCAGTTTCGTTGCATTTTCTTGAGAGTCTTTTGTGATCTCAGCTTGGCGAGTAGCACTGTCTATTTGTGCTTGGTAAAGAGAATTTATAGATCCCATTTTTGTATTGACCTCTTTTAAGTGTTCGCTGTACTCTGTAGAAGCATCTGCAGATCCTACCATAGCTTTAGCAGCTGAGTTCAAATTGTTAATGTTTTCACCTAAGCTCTTAACCAACTTAACGTCAAGTCCAGCTTTAGCTAGCATATCGTCTAATTTTTTTGACATATCAGCTTCAATAGGATAAGTTGGGCCAGGGCCAGGAACTGGAGATCCCTCTTCATCTATTAAAACAGGGAAAGCTTTCTCCCAAGCATATCCTTCATCTGGAGCATCAAATGCTGAAAGCGCAAAAATTAAGGCCTCTGTTACAAGTCCAATAGTAAGTAGGTCATTACCACTAATTTTAAATAAACCTAAATCTAAATCTTTATGTATAATTTTCATTAGGGCACCAATAATTACTACTGCTGCTCCAAGGCCGTAGGCCATATTCATTGTTTTCTTGCTTACTTGAAATCCCATAATTAGTTTTTTATTTGGTTAAATACTTTTGTTTCTGTTTAATTAATTTGTTGCTTCGTTTGCAGTAGCATCAGTACCCATGTAATCTTGTACGGTACGAAAGCCAATATAACTGCGTTGCATAGAATCAACTTCATGATCTCTTGAGCTAACTTGCAAATAGTAAGCAACATCTTTCCAAGATCCCCCGCGAACTACTTTACGATCATAAGATTTGTTGTTTACGTTAGGATTAATAGAAGAAGAATATTCATATGATGTTGAGTGGTAAGAAGACATAGTCCACTCTGCAACGTTACCGGCCATATTATATAAGTTATAGTCATTTGGCTCGTAGGCATCCGCCTCCACAGTGTACAGCGCTTGATCGGCTGAATAGTTTCCCCTTAGTGGTTTAAAGTTTGCCATGAAGCACCCACGATCATTTTTAGTATACGGACCGCCCCAAGGATATGATGCACCTTGAAGTCCACCTCGAGCGGCATATTCCCATTCTGCCTCAGATGGTAAACGAAAGGAATTTACAAACTGCTTTCCTTTAGATTTTTTATAGGTGTTTTTGTTTATAGTTCGCCATTGGCAAAATGCTTGTGCTTGCTCCCAACTGACACCTACTACTGGATAATCTCCATAAGCATCGTGCCAGAAATAATCATTGTGCATTGGTTCGTTATAGGAATATTCAAAATCGCGTATCCATACGGTTGTATCTGGGTAAACTTCAAGACCACCTTTTTCTTTGTAAGGTCTTGTAAGGAACTTAGATCTTGGAGCTCCTTTATCATTCGCTGCAGCTTCAATATCAAAGTTAGTGAAATCAAACTTGAACTTATTCACATCCCAGGTCCGCTGACCATTATACCATTCATCTTCAGGAAGAAACATTTGTTCAACTACAAAAGCATAATGCTCGTCTACATACTCTTCACGATCAAACGTCAATTCAACATTATTATTGATTGTAAGGCCATCACCTACACCATATTCCTTAAGATACTTTTGATATCCAGAAACATCTTCTTCTCCTAGCTGTTCAACATCTTCTAAGTATTCAAAGGTGTTTTCATTGTAGGCATACATGTTTATGCTGTTGTCATTCAAAGGGTCCAGATCGTCATGAACTAGTTCTTCTAACTTAGCTAACTCTAGTCTAATAATCGAATCTCTAACCCAGTTTACAAACTGTCTATATTCACTATTGGTGATTTCGGTCTCGTCCATATAAAATGATCTTACAGATACCGTTTTTGTGGGTGCATCTTGAACGTCGGCTATGTCATCATCTGACTTACCCATTATAAAAGCGCCTCCAGGAACTAAACTCATCCCGTAAGGCTTTTCTGGATGCCATTTTTTACCTTTGACTCCAATTAATTCACCCTTATCATTTGATCCACAACTTGTGATAAAAGCGATTACTAATGTTATTAAAAATATTTTTTTCATAATTAAATTTAATCAAGGAAATTAATGCCTTAAAAATTTTAGATTGTAAACTTATCTATATATTTCCTAAAAAGCAACTTTTTTTTATTGAATAATGCTAAAAATAGCATTGTCATTAATGGCTTAGTTTTTCTTGTAAGCTTTATACCAACGCTCAGGGATGATTCCTTTGGTAGCGCTTTTGTAATCTTCATGCATACATGATAATAACGGATGTTGTCTTGATTTAGTATTTGAATACTGTAAAAAAGGAATCTCAATCCACCATCTTCCAGTTTTTTTACTTTTGAAAAATACCAATTCCTGATCCTCTACAAGTACTGTAAACTTTTGAAAATTACTTTGGTCATTAAAATCATCATCGTTAACCCTACAGTTAACACCCTCAATAAAATACCATAATATTTGAGCAACTAGCATCGCAGTTGCTTCATCGTCTTGTGAAGGATTATATTCATAAATCCCAAAAGAGCTGACCTTATTACTAATACCTGCATACCTGGAAATTGCACAAATTTCACGTCCATTAAAACCATTTGGAGAGTGTTTTTGCTTGAGACTTACTTCAGATGACTTAACAGAGTTTAAGTCTAAGGTTACAATATCTGCATCTCTTAAAACTGGCTCCACCAAACTTATTGATTGTGAAACATCACCTAATCGATAGGATTCAAAGTATAGCTTTTCCATTAAATCAATCTCTTCTTGGGAGTTGAAATACGTCTGAAAACCAATTGCAGTGTAATTAAATAAATTATAAGGCTGCTCGAGAATGATTTTACCCAAATAACTGCCGTTATTGATAGGTTTAGAAGAATCCCCTAAGTCAAAACTCTTGTCAACGTTTACTATATTTACCATTGAGCTAATTTTATCATAAGCTCTGTAATTAGCATAAGTAAGGTCTTGTGATCCCCCTATAATTACTGGAACAATATTGGCATTTACTAGACTAGAAACAATCTGAATTAACGCAAAATAAGTATCTTCAACAGAAGCTCCTTTCTGTATATCACCAAGATCAGCCATGTCGTGTAACCAGTTTCCTGGAAACAATTTATAAAATGCTTTTCTTATTTCGCTGAGTTGAAACTCTTCTCCAACGTAGTCTACAGAATTTCGGGATTCTAAAACGCCTAGAATTGCTATTTTCACACCCTCCAACTCAGGCTTATTTATAGAACTATGAATTCTTAGTTTTTTTCCTATAGCCTGACCATGTAGCTGCTCTATTTGATCAACTATCCGGTCTTGTACTGGAGAAAGAAAACTAAAGTCTATCATTTACTTCTTTTTTTTAGCACGTGTTTTTTTCTTAGGAGCGTTTTTAGCAATTAGTGCTTTTACGTCTTCCAAAGTAAGTTTAGCAGCATCTACAGTTTTGGGAAGCTCAATTTTTGTCTTTCCTTGGATGATATTATGACGTCCCCATCGCGCTTTTTCAACACGAATTCCGTCTTCTTCCCAATCATGAATAAGCTTATCTATTTCTTTTTGAATTTTGTCTTTGATTAAGGTTTCAATATCATCTGAAGATAAATTATCCCAATCATATTTTTTATTCACGTTAATAAACATGCTATTCCACTTAATAAAAGGACCAAAGCGACCTTTACCTTTTTGTACTGGTAAACCATCGTATTCGTATATAGGAGCGTCGGCAGCTTCTTTTTCTTTAATATATTCAATGGCATCTTCTATTTCAACACGCATTGGGTCTGCTCCCTTTGGAATTGAAATATATTTGTCTCCAAATTTGACATAAGGACCAAAACGGCCATTATTTACAATGATATCTTCCCCTTTATATTCGCCTAAATCTTTTGGAAGTTGAAACAGGTCCAAGGCTTCATCAAAAGTAATTGACGCCAATTGAAAGTTTGGAGGGACACTTGCAAAAACTTGCTTTTCTTCCTCATCGGCTAGGCCAATCTGAACAATAGGTCCAAATTTCCCTAAACGCACACTTAATTGACGACCCGACTTAGGATCAGTTCCTAAAATGCGCTCCCCCGATTCACGGTCTGCATTTTGGCTAACTTCTTCTACTTGAGGATGGAAATCTTTATAAAATGACTTCATCATTTTAGTCCAATCTTCTTTCCCGCTTGCAATTAAATCAAAATCAGCTTCTACCTTGGCCGTGAAATTATAATCTAAAATAGCTTCAAAATGATTCACTAAAAAATCAGTAACAATCATTCCTATATCAGTAGGAACTAATTTCCCTTTGTCAGAACCAAATTTCTCAGTAAGTTTTTTACCGACCAATTCACCATTGGACATGGTCCACAAAGAATAACTTCGTTCATCTCCGTCAACTGTTCCTTTTTCAACATATTTTCTATTTTGAATCGTAGAAATGGTTGGAGCATATGTAGATGGTCTACCAATTCCAAGCTCTTCTAGTTTTTTGACTAGTGAAGCTTCAGTAAAACGGTATGGTGGTCTTGAAAAACGTTCGGTTGCTGATATATAATTATTTTCTAATGATTCGTTAAGAACCATTGCAGGAAGCATACCTTCTTGTTCCATGTTTTCTTCATCAGACCCTTCGAGGTATACTTTTAAAAATCCGTCGAATTTGATTACCTCCCCATTTGCTGTAAATGTTTCGCTATGAGTTGACGTGTTTATTTTAACATTGGTGCGTTCTAACTGAGCATCGCTCATTTGAGATGCAATTGCGCGTTTCCATATAAGGTCATACAAACGAGCTTGATCTCTTTCAATGTTAACTGAATGTGTTGAAAAGTTTGTGGGGCGAATGGCCTCGTGAGCTTCTTGAGCTCCCTTAGATTTTCCTTTAAAATTACGGGGCTTGCTGTAAACATCCCCATAAGATGTTGAGATTTCTTGAGCGGCCGTGTTACGGGCTTCTTGAGATAGATTTACACTATCAGTTCTCATGTAAGTAATTAAACCCGCTTCATATAGACGCTGCGCCATATTCATGGTTTTACTTACTGAAAAATATAATTTTCTTGCAGCCTCTTGCTGTAAAGTAGAGGTTGTAAATGGGGCTGCAGGTGATTTTTTAGCTGGCTTTTTTTCAAGACTTGATACAGAAAAAGAAGCGCTGCTGTTTTTGTCCAAAAACGCTTTTGCATCTGCTTCGCTATTGAATGCCTTTGGAAGTTTTGCTTTAAAGACCTGGCCTTTGGAAGTTGTAAACTCAGCGTCAACTCGAAAAGTAGCCTCAGAATTAAAGTCTCTAATTTCACGCTCACGCTCAACAATCAGTCGGACTGAAACAGACTGCACACGTCCGGCAGATAGTCCTCCTTTGACTTTACGCCATAATACTGGAGACAGTTCATATCCAACGATTCTATCTAAAACACGTCGGGCTTGTTGTGCATCGACTAAGTTATAATCTATAGATCGTGGGTTTTTAACTGCATTTTCAATTGCACTTTTAGTGATTTCATGAAATACAATTCTCTTGGTCTTGGACTTGTCTAGCTTTAACGTTTCCGCTAAATGCCAAGCAATGGCCTCTCCTTCTCTATCTTCATCACTCGCTAGCCAAACAACTTCAGCTTTTTTAGCCAATGTTTTGAGTTTACTGACTACCGCTTTTTTATCTGTGGAAACCTCATACCTAGGCTTGAAATCTCCTTCAACATCAACCCCTAGCTCCTTGGAAGGCAGGTCGGCAATATGCCCAAAACTAGACTCTACTTTAAAGTCTTTTCCTAGAAATTTTTCTATAGTTTTTGCCTTTGCAGGGGACTCAACAATCACTAAATTCTTAGCCATATCATGTTTTTTAAGAAGTACAAATGTAGATGATTTTTTTTATTTCTTTCTTTTATTTCTTCGGCAAAACAAAAAACAGCTGTTTTAAACAGCTGTTTTTTATGTAGGTCGTTATGTGTTTAATAACTTATTAGTCAATTGATTGAACCACCTCTTTCGGTCCGTCAAAACCAATAACTTTCTTATAAATAATATATTGAGGAAGGTATAGAAAACAACTAACAAATAAGGTTCCAAGTCCACAGGTGACTATAGCAATTACGTATATTAATATTCCATTTAAAATTAAGGTTAAAAAAACAATTCCCCATTTTTTGTTCCCAAGAGCAAAGCTAACTTTAACAATTTCGGAGGTTGATAAGTTCGAGTTGTAGGCAAAAACAGGCAGTAAAAACATGAGAGGAACTATTGCATATATGATTGGTAAAAAGCAAAGCAAGGTTGCTAATATACTAATGAACATATGCGTTACCGCAAGTCCAAAAGATTTACCAATTGATGCGGCTTTAAAAAAGTGGAATAGCTCTGAGAAAACAAATGCTTGCCCATGATCGATTTGTTTTACAATTCTATAAAACCCTAAATACAACACGTAAGAGACCAAACTGCCGAGAAGCATCACTAAGTAAATCCATAATAAAGAGCTACCATAAGCATCTATCAACTCCTGCCCTAAAGCTGCAGAATCCATCACTCCATTTGAACTGTTTTCTAAAACAAGTTGAAAATACGGAACATAAAAAATGATAATAAAAGGAAGCATTATTAAAATTGAGAACAATTGAAGAATCAACCCTTGAACCCATACTTTTTTAAACAATGTAACAGACTCGTTAAAAAGATCTCCAAAATCTACAGTTGAAGCGACTTGTATTTTACTTAATAAGCTTTGAAATGAAAACATTATTTTAAATTGTTTAGTTAATTAGTTCAAATAAAGCGGAATGATTTGTAAAATCAAAATAAATAATCAAAACACTGACACTTTGTCATAAAAAATAAATTTATTGTATATTTGCATGCTTATTGTCGTAAATAAGACATTAAAAAAATTATGGAGAAAACAATTGATGAATCCATTCAAGGAAAAAAGTTAGTCCTTGAATCTAAACCTGAAAACAAAAAAAAGCTTTTCATAGAAAGCTACGGCTGTGCTATGAACTTTAGTGACAGTGAAATTGTAGCCTCTATATTGTACAAAGAAGGATTTAACACGACTAAAACCCTTGAAGAGGCCGACTTAGTTCTGGTTAATACCTGTTCCATTCGTGACAAGGCAGAACAAACCGTTAGAAAACGCTTAGAAAAATACAACGCAGTCAAGCGAATCAATCCAAAAATGAAAGTTGGAGTTCTAGGCTGTATGGCGGAACGACTTAAAAGTAAATTCCTTGAAGAAGAAAAAATTGTAGATCTTGTTGTAGGCCCCGATGCTTACAAAGATCTTCCAAATCTAATTTCAGAAGTGGAGGCAGGGCGTAATGCTGTAAATGTCATCCTTTCCAAAGACGAAACTTATGGCGATATTTCCCCTGTAAGACTTAACTCTAATGGAGTGACCGCTTTGGTTTCAATTACAAGAGGCTGTGATAACATGTGTACCTTTTGCGTTGTTCCCTTTACAAGAGGTCGCGAACGCAGTCGTGAACCGCAAAGTATTATTCAAGAAATAAATGACCTTTGGGGAAAAGGCTTTAAAGAAGTTACCCTGTTAGGTCAAAATGTAGACAGCTACTTATGGTATGGTGGTGGTTTGAAAAAAGACTTTACCAAAGCGTCTGATTTACAAAAAGCGACTGCAGTAGACTTCGCCGTATTATTGGACATGTGTGCAAAGTCGCAACCTAAAATGCGTTTTCGATTTTCAACCTCTAACCCTCAAGACATGGCGCTGGATGTAATTAAAACCATGGCTAGCCATCAGAATATTTGTAACCATGTTCACCTTCCTGTCCAGAGCGGCAGTAATCGCATCCTGAAAGAAATGAATCGTCAGCATTCGCGTGAAGAATATATTGACTTAGTAAATAATATTAAAACTATTATTCCAGAATGCACTATTTCGCAAGACATGATTTGTGGATTTCCAACAGAAACTGAACAAGATCACCAAGATACCCTAAGCTTGATGGAATTGATAAAATATAGTTTTGGATTTATGTACGCTTATTCGGAACGCCCAGGAACCACGGCTGAAAGAAAACTTGAGGACGACGTTGCTTTTGAAACCAAGAAAAGACGTTTAGCAGAAGTCGTTGAGTTACAGCGAGCGCATGGCCTTTATAGAACTCAACAATTCATAAATCAAACTGTTGAAATCTTAATCGAGAAAGAATCTAAAAAATCTACTTCTGAATGGTCCGGAAGAAGTGCTGAAAATACCGTAGCTGTATTTCCAAAAGGACCCTATAAAATTGGAGATTTTGTAATGGTTAAAATAAACGACTGTACCAGTGCTACTTTAATAGGAGAAGCAATTGGTTTTTCAGAAAATAATTAATTATGGAAACAGTTCAATCAATAAAACAACGATTTAGTATCATTGGAAATGATACTGGATTAAACCGCGCAGTAGAAAAAGCCGTTCAGGTAGCCCCTACAGATATTTCAGTTTTAGTGACTGGAGAAAGCGGGGTAGGAAAAGAAAGTATTCCAAAAATTATTCACCAACTTTCACATCGTAAACACGGGAAATACATTGCTGTTAACTGTGGAGCCATCCCTGAAGGCACTATTGACAGTGAATTATTTGGACATGAAAAAGGTGCTTTTACTGGGGCAACCCAAACACGGTCTGGCTATTTTGAAGTGGCCGATGGCGGCACAATATTTTTAGATGAAGTAGGAGAACTTCCACTTACAACCCAAGTTCGACTGCTAAGAGTTTTGGAAAATGGGGAATTCATTAAGGTCGGCTCTAGTGCAGTTCAAAAAACGAATGTGAGAATTGTAGCGGCTACAAACGTTAATATGTTTGAAGCGATTGAAAAAGAAAAATTTAGAGAAGATCTATACTACAGGTTGAGCACCATTGAAATACACCTTCCTGCCCTAAGGAAGCGAAAAGAAGATATTCACTTGTTGTTTAGAAAATTTGCGAGTGATTTTGCATTAAAATATAAAATGCCTACCATTCGACTGCAAGACAATGCCGTAACTGCTCTAATTAACTACCGATGGAACGGAAACATCCGACAACTTCGAAATGTTGCCGAACAAATATCGGTGCTAGAGTCGTCAAGAATGATTGACCTAGAAATCCTACAAACTTATCTTCCTACCATGGGGTCAAATTTACCATCGGTTCTTGGTAAAAATAAGTCGAAAAGTGACTTTAGTACAGAAAGAGAGATTCTATACAAAGTTCTTTTTGATATGAAAAGTGACTTGAATGATCTCAAAAAACTTACTATGGAATTGATGAAAAGTGATACCCAAGGAGATGTTCAAAAAAATAACGAGAGTTTAATTCAAAAAATTTACAACAATGACGAGTCATTGGCTTCAGAAAAAGAAAATGAAATTCTTTCTCTTCCGGCTAAAACAGAAAAAGAACATTCAATTGAAATTATTGAAAACAAAGAAAGTGATTATTCGTATATTGATGCAGTTGAAGCAGAAGAAGAAACCCTTTCACTGCATGATAAAGAATTAGAACTTATTAAAAAATCACTTGAACGTCACAAAGGAAAGCGTAAATTAGCAGCAGAAGAATTGGGGATTAGTGAACGTACGCTTTACAGAAAAATAAAACAATATGACCTTTAACGTTTTGAAATATAGCTTCATGCTTAGCCTCCTTACACTTGTTTGTGGCTGTGGAGCCTACTCCTTTACGGGTATTTCTTTGAGTAGCGAAACAAAAACCTTTCAGGTGAATTATTTTCAAAATACCTCCGCTCTTATTGAGCCTGGAATCGAACGAGACTTTACTTTAGCACTTCAAGACGTGATCTTAAATCAAACAAATTTAGACCTTGTGAAGTCCAATGGAGACATACTTTATGAAGGTGAAATTGTAGAATATAGAATATCTCCTACAACATCAACAGCTAGCAATACAGCCGCCCAAAACCGATTAACTATTGGAATAAATGTGAGATTTGTAAATAAGGATGATGAAGAAGCTGATTTTGAAAAAAGATTTAGTTTTTTCTTTGACTTTGAGGGTAGTGCACAACTCATAGGCTCTCAGAAAACAACCGCTATAGAAGAAATATTTGAACGCATCACCCAAGACGTTGTAAATGCCTCACTCGCTAACTGGTAGCTTTATGAATACATCCGATTTTACATATCTATTGCACCACCCCACAGCCTTGAACAAGGGGCAAGTTAGCAATATATCGGCGATCATTCAGGAATTTCCATATTTCCAATCTGCCAGAGCTATTTACCTAAAAGGCCTGAAGGATTTAGGGAGTTTTAAATACAATCAAGAATTAAAAACAACAGCAGCCTATACAACGGACCGAAGTGTTTTATTTGACTTCATAACTTCAGATGTGTTTTTACAAAATGATGTTTCTACCCATATAAAGCATAATTTTGAACAAATAAAGACCATTGCTATCAATGAATTTCAAGACATCTCAAACAAGAAAATTTTAGATAAAAATCTTGTCAATAAGCAGACAGAAAGCAAAGAAATACTGGGTCTTGGAAACCCACTAGAGTTTAATAAGAGTGAGAGACACTCATTCTCTGAATGGCTAAGCCTTACTCAAAAAGACCCTATTGATCGTTCGGAACCAGCAAGAACACCCAATGATTCAAGTAGAGAAAAAAAGTTTGCACTTATTGACGCGTTCATCGCCAATAAACCAAAGTTAAAACCATTGGATAAAGACTCCGAACTTATAAATATTGCAGAAGATCGTGTGGTTGAAACTGAAAGTTTAATGACCGAAACATTAGCAAGAATATATATTGAACAAAAAAACTATAGCAAAGCGATACAGTCTTACCAAATTTTAAGTTTGAAATATCCAGAAAAAAGTAGTTTATTTGCAGACCAAATTCAAGCAATAAAAGTATTAAAAGAAAAAAATAATTTATAATGAGCACGTTTTCTATATTTCTAGTTCTTATCGTCGTCGTAGCATTTCTACTTGTCGTTGTTATAATGGTCCAAAACCCTAAAGGCGGAGGATTATCCTCTTCATTTGGTGGTGGCGGAAGTCAACAGGTCGGAGGAGTTAAAAAAACATCTGACTTTTTAGACAAAAGTACCTGGGCATTAGCAACTTTACTACTGGTTTTAATTTTACTATCTAATATTGCGATTGGAGACTCTGACAATGTACAGGAATCCAAAGCACTTGACTCAAACGCAGCTCCAACAACATCACAGCCAATTGCTGTACCTGTTCCTAAGTCTGCCCCGGAGGCTGATACTTCAGAAGAATAAAGCGCTATTTAACCAATACAAAATGCCAACGGTTATATGTTGGCTTTTTTTGTTTCTGAAAGTTTGTCAGTTTAATCAGGTTGGCATACTTTTAGAATACATTTAGATTAATAATAAAATAAACACACAATCATATGGCTTTAAACATCAAACCTTTAGCAGACAGAGTTATCATAGAACCAATGCAAGCAGAAACAAAAACTGCTTCTGGAATTATAATTCCTGATAATGCAAAAGAAAAACCTCAAAAAGGAACTGTAGCTGCTGTTGGAAAAGGCACTAAAGACGAACCAATTACAGTAAAAGTTGGTGATACGGTTCTTTACGGAAAGTATGCAGGTACTGAGCTTAAACTAGAAGGAACTGATTATTTAATCATGCGAGAAAGCGATATTTTAGCGATCGTTTAATTTTTAAAAAATAAAAAAATGGCAAAAGACATAAAATTTGATACTGACGCACGTGATGGACTAAAACGCGGCGTTGACGCATTAGCAAATGCAGTAAAAGTAACTCTTGGCCCTAAAGGTCGAAATGTTATTATTAGTAAAAGCTTTGGAGCCCCTCAAGTAACTAAAGATGGTGTTTCAGTAGCAAAAGAAGTAGAGTTAGAAGATCCTTTAGAAAATATGGGAGCTCAAATGGTAAAAGAAGTAGCTTCTAAAACTAACGACTTGGCTGGAGATGGAACAACGACGGCTACGGTTTTAGCACAAGCGATTGTAAAAGAAGGCTTAAAAAATGTAGCTGCGGGAGCAAATCCTATGGATTTAAAACGCGGTATTGACAAAGCAGTCACATCGATCACCGATGATTTAGAGAAACAAGCTAAAAAAGTTGGCAACTCTTCTGAAAAGATTCAGCAAATTGCATC
>Ga0209711_10002734_pt1 | contig 15425 bp, 14 predicted proteins | sample ArcticOcean_MG_C_7_FD_187441 | JGI IMG/M metagenome (GOLD analysis project Ga0209711, IMG submission 187441) | Marine microbial communities from western Arctic Ocean - ArcticOcean_MG_CB11_88 (SPAdes) (version 2) | ecosystem: Environmental > Aquatic > Marine > Oceanic | place: Arctic Ocean... | reverse complement strand
CTAGGTTTTTCCAGTTAGACACGAGCGTCGGAAAACTCAACGCAACTGCCCCCAATAATAACTCACTAAGAGCCTATGTGGAGTGCCTATGTGGAGTGCCTATGTGGAGTGCCTATGTGGAGTGCCTATGTGGAGCGCATCGCGACACGCAAGCCATATAGCATCGATAGACGGTCTGCGAATCATCGCGCGGAGATCTCAGCACCGCTCTTCATTCAAAACTGCTTGTCGATAAACAGGTGCCGACGAACTGACTCAATCGTAGATTGATACTGGCTCAGGACGACCTCCGACGGACCAGGCATTGGTCAAGTCTTCCTGCACCGCTAAGCTCAAGCCACTAACTTCCGGATCCCTTTGGACAAATTCGTTTGATATCGAGACCCAGAATACCACCTCGTTTGCGGCAGAGACTGCGTTCGCGTCTTCACCTCTTAGCGCAAGTTGCTGGCCATCGACCGTAAACGAAGCGTTGGGCGAACTGAAAAGAGGCAGCATATTCTTTTGATAACTCATGACTGAACCATAGCCCGTGACTGGATCGACATAGCCATGTGCGCTTTCAATGAAGGGCAGAGCCTCACTGGGTATATCCCGGGAATGGTCTATCCCTAGGGCGTGGCCAAACTCATGTGCCACGGTATAGGTGTCGTATCCACAATTTGCCACGATTACGCCAATATCAAGCGTGACAGAAAGATCAAAAAAATTGACTGCACCGCAGAAATCTACTGGGTAATCGGGAGTCTTTTTAAACATTGCGATGACAATGTCGGCTTCGTTTGTCGCCGTCATTTCCTTGCTTTGCCTGTGAATTTTTTCTAACGCAAATAGAGGATCATCGTTAAACTCCGTCTCCATCCAGACATTTACTATCTAAGACACGAACAAGCTTGCCCTAATCCCGGAACGATCGAGTATTCCGTTGGTGTCTCTAATATGCTTCAGCGCAAAACGAAATGAGTCATCAATACGCGAATCCGCCAGCACGCTAACTTTGAAGCAGGCTCAAGCATTTTGCTTGTAAAGCTCCAGCGGAGCTTTAAGCGAGTAACCGTCTCATGAGCGACTCACGTCGCTTGTATTACATTGGTACTCTCTAGCAGTAAAAACTAGCCCTTGCTCAAAGGTTTGTGAATTAAGCGTATCTTGCATGCTCCAGTGGATGTTCTCAGCACCCTCGTAGCTTCCTCTGGCACTATCTATCGGTACGTCGCCACCCTCTATTGGTACGTCGCCACCATCGGCCAAGGACTGGCTCATGTTTAACAAGAAAAGTGCAGAGATAACGCAGCAACCTTGAATCTTCATACTGTCACCGTCCTTGACCGCTGCCTTGATTAAGGATGAAAAAGTTAAGGATGAAAAAGTTAAGGATGAAAAAGTTAAGGGCGAAAAAGTTAAGGGCGAAAAAGTTAAGGGCGAAAAAAATAGCGTATTTTGGCATCATGGAAGAAGCACAACAACGATATCGTAAGCTTTCTCTCGCTTAAGCCAAAGCGCCGATGCCCGTGTAATGCAGGGTGAATGTCATTTTTCGAGGGTAAGGCACTAAACAATGAATTTAAGCGAAGAAGAGTTTCAGACACTCGTTCAGTTGGCGAAGAAAGTACTTTGGACAGATAGAGGCACCAGGAAGCGACTAGAACAGCAGAAGTTGCATATCACGCCGGCGAATTTTTATGCCAGCATCCCCAGCATCGAAGACTACGAGAAATCTTTCGAGTTCAGAGAGCCCGAGCAAACACAGGGCAGCTACAATTCGCCAACCGTGTTCAATATCCAACGTACTGAACAATTTTTAGGTGAAATAAAGCAATACGCTGCCGAATTTAACCCGCCACTAGAGAAAGGTGCTGACTCAGTGCCTGCCCACTATTATTGGAACAACCCATCTTTTTCCTACATGGACGCAATGAGTTACTACTGTGTTTTGAGACATGTGAAGCCTAAGCTTGTCGTTGAGATCGGTGCGGGCAATTCGACACTAGCCGCAGACATGGCGCTTCAAAAAAACGGGTTCGGAGAGATAAAGGTTATCGAACCCTATCCGCTTGAGTTTCTCAAAGAAATTGAATCTGTCAGCGAAATCATAGAATCCGGGATTCAAGATATCGGACTTGAACCGCTTTGTGAATTGATTGAAGCGGCCGAGGTGTTGTTTATCGATTCAACTCACACCGTAAAAGTGGGCAGCGACTGTGTGTACATTTACTTGAAACTTCTTCCCAGTATCCGCTCAAATTTGGTGGTCCACGCGCATGACATAACATTACCCTATGCCTATGAAATCAAAAATCTGGACAGACATGTTTACTGGACTGAGCAGTATTTGCTTTATGCTTATCTTCTGGATAATCCCAAGACAGAAGTCTTAACTGGCAGCCTATATGCTAAGCGTTTATTGCCGGCTCTTTCGAAAGAGATGATGTGTAACAGATATGCTGATGGTGGAGGCTCTATCTGGTTTGACTATAAAGGCGATGCTGCAAACCCAAGAAAGAGGTGGCCCCGCTATTTCGGACACTGGTTTAAGTGAACGAACTGCTCAACAATGGGCCGTCGGCCAGAGGAGCAGAAATGGGACGATCACGACGTATCCATAGTGCCAAGTTCAAGGCTACGGCAGCACCGGGGGCCTTGAAGGGGGACAAAACCTTCACTGAACTGTGCGAGAAGTAGGAGATTCACGCAAATCAAATTACCGATTGGAAGAATCTGTTATTGGCTCAACCCGAAGTCGTCTTTTTGGCTAAAGCCGAGCGTAATGCGGCACTACAGGCCCCCTCTTTCGAACAGCGGCAGGCCAAGATTGGCCAGCTAGCGATGGAAAACGGTTTTTTAGAACGCGCGCTCGGACGGCTGGACAGCCCCAACGCAAAGCGATGATTGATCAAGAACATCCGCTGTCGATTAGTCGCCAGGCGAGGCGCCTGGATATCAAGCGCTCCAGCTTGTCCTAAACACCGGTCCCGCTCAGCGACCGAGACGAGGGATTGATGCGATTGATCGATAAATTACCTCTGGATTTCCCGTTCATGGGCAGTCGGCAGCTCCAAGGAAAGTTGCAGAGACACGGCCGCGCCGAAGGCCACGCTCAAGGCCACGCCGAAGGCCACGCCGAAGGCTGACGCCAAATCACCACGTTAATAAAGCGTTTGGGCATTGAAGCGCTGGACCGTCGCCCAAGAACCGCAGTGCCAGCATCCGGCCATCGAATCCACCCCTAACTGTTGCGCAACAGAATAATAGATAGACCGAATAAGGTTTGGGCATTGGATATCGCCTATCTGCAGATGAAGCGTGGGTTTACGTATTTTATCGCGGTGATGGACTGGGCAACACGAAGGGTCTTGTCATGGCGGCGGTTAGCAAACACGATGACGGCGGACTTTTGTGTTGAAGTGCTGCAAGAGGCGTTGGCACGGTGCGCCGGCGATTGCCGACACGGCTCAAGACAGCCAGTTCACAAGCTCGGAGTTCGTTAAGGCTGTGCCAGCCTCAGGCGCGACCGTCACTATGGACGGCAAGGGTGCCTGGCGAGACAACGTGTTCATAGAGAGGTTCTGGCGGTCGTTGCCGTACAAGGAAGTCTACTTGCACGACTACGCCAAAGCTTCGAGCGGGCGCTCTAGCTGTTGTATTCGTGTCAAGCAACGGTAAACCTGCCCTTCATGCAGTCGAACCTCAAAGATAAATAGCGCTAATGACCCTGCTCGATGATTAAACGGTGTGGTGAGAACGAACACTGTTGACCTATCGGATCAATCTAACCCCCATGACTTGACCGATGAGCCCGAGGACAGGTCACCGACGCATCATCTCCGAACTCCCGCTATACCGATCTAACGTACGAAAAAACCAGTATTTCAAGGGTTCTCGCTGCACCCTATGCGTTAGGTCACGTTCCGTTACATTAATGCACATTGACATCAACCCCCGTTTACAAGGCAACCCTAAGCTCTCTATCCATAAACCCAATAAGCAAACAGGTGAACAACATGTACAAGACTATTTTAGCTTTCTTAGTTATCGCCCTTACTACCGGTTGTTCCACTTACAGCGGCACACAGTCTACTGCTGAAATGGAATTCTGCTGGGAAAGAGGGATGAACTTTCAATGGATTGAAGAGTTTGACGCGGGTTGCGTGGACCCAATAGCCCAATCGACCGCAATACGGATTTCTAAAATAAAGTGGCTAGAAAAGAACCTAGGCACAGTGGCGGCACAGGCTTTACCCAACACTGAACGAAACATTTAAGGCGTTTACAGTTATGAATAATTGGCGTGAAAATTTAGCAGAGGTGCCCAGGCCCTCTGTTAAAAAAGAGAGGCTGACCAGAGGTAACCTCGCAGAGTTAAATAAGCATGCTCTAAAAGCTCTGAAATCGGGTGATACCCTAGTCGTCACTGAACTGGATAAACTGACAAAATCCGTAGATGAACTTAAACGGGAGCAATTCAAAAAACCGATAAAACAAGACTGGCACGATCTAGAACTTTAGGCTTTTTTCAACCCTTTTTCTTGTCGCTTTAACAGTTTTCACAACCAACTCTCTGGTTGCATAGATCTTGTAAAGCGAGCCCCCTGCCGAGGCGCGCAATCGTAAACAACAGTATTGCAAACCTTTCCGGCCACTAGCCTCGTTTCCGCGAGGCTTTTTTTATGCGCGCCTGACCCTTGTCGTCAATCGTTGCCTGTCGATTTCTGGCTGACACCAAGGGATCTACCCTTCCTTATCTACCTCACTAAGACGACACTCAGAAAAAGCGTGTCCATGAATATTAGAACAAGTCAGGCCCAGCGGTCACGAATTGATCAACTGGTGTAACGCTTAACGACCTGCTTGCCCAGTGCCATCATATGCACCTGGTCTGGACCATCCGCCTGTCGGCACCATCTTGCGTAATTGAAGGCTTCCGCCATAGGATAGTCCGCGGTCAACCCTGCTGCACCATGAATTTGCATACAACGGTCAATGACGGTTTGCGTCATTAGCGGTACCGTAATCTTCGCAGCCGCGATCAAATCGCGGGCGTCCTTCGCGCCTAGCTCATCTATCTTTCGTGCCGTCTTGAGTGTGAGTAGTCGCGCCTGCTCGATTTCACTGAACGACTTGGCGATATCCTCGAGTACGGACTGATGTTCCGACAGCTTCCTGCCAAAGGTTTCGCGACTCACGGCTCTACGGCAGGCAAACTCCAAGGCGCGCTGAGCACAGCCAATCAATCGCATACAATGGTGAATTCTACCTGGGCCAAGGCGACCCTGAGATATCTCAAAGCCACGACCTTCTCCGAGCAGGATATTTTCTGCAGGTACACGAACATTTTCAAAACGAAGTTCGGCGTGCCCGAGCGGTGCGTCGTCGTAACCTAAGGTTGTCAACGGTCGAACAACCGTAACACCTGGCGTGTCTTTTGGCACCAGTATCTGGCTTTGCTGCAGGTGCCGGTTCGGGTTGTCCGGGTCTGACTTGCCCATGACAATAAAGATCTTTGTACGTTCGTACGGCGCATTGGTAATAAACCATTTTCGGCCATTGATGACAAAATCGTTGCCGTCCCGAACGAGCGAAGTCTGAACATTAGTCGCATCACTGGAAGCGACATCGGGTTCGGTCATGCAATACGATGAGCGGATCTCGCCATCGAGCAACGGCTGCAACCACCGCGCTTTTTGCGCTTCACTACCGTATTTAATGAATACTTCCATGTTGCCCGTATCCGGAGCATTGCAGTTAAAGACTTCCGGTGACCAGAGTACCCGGCCCATCATTTCCGCCAACGAGCAGTAATCTTCGTTACTGAGCCCGCCATGATGTTTTGGCATCCAAAGGTTCCACAGCCCTTGTTCTCTAGCTTTGGTTTTCAGTTCTTCCATGAGCGGGACGGTAGAAAAGCGATCCTCTAGAGCGTCAAGTTGTTCGGCATAGAGCTCTTCGTTAGGATAAATGTGCTCGTCCATAAACGACTGGAGTTGTTCAATAATCTGTCCAAGAGGAGACTGCTCTGCTATACCCGTAACGCTTTCGATGATTCTTTCCTCGTTTTTCAAATATTTTTTTGGATATTGTTGCGCGAGCTTATACATAGTCTTGTAAATAGTCTTTTGAATAGCCTGATGAAATGTATCTCCATTTGTTCGTTTGTCTAGCTTGCATCACAGGCCATAATCAGGCCTAAAAGACTCATATGGACCGTCAATTCAAAGATAACGTCATCGCTCACGGACGCGGCGTTTCAACCCCCTTAGAGGCCACCGAGACTTAACCGCCACAGGGTCACCAACCAGGCCTGCAATTATGTCTTCAATCTGGCGTCTGTTCTGCCCTTACAGTGCAGCAAAAGCGTAACGAGGTAGACCCTGGATAGCTAAAGATCTTCCAGTAGCCAAGATGACCAGCAAGGAGGAACCTCATGCTTTGTCGTGATAGGCTTGCTGCACCACCAGCCCCCTCAGACTCAAAGAGGGAATAGAAAGTGGATATTTGTACAAGCTAATAAGAGAACGAGAGAACGATAAAGATGGCTGAAAACCTCGTAATTACTGACCCAATCCTGATAGAAATCTACTCGGATTACATATGACCATGGTGCTACCTCAGTACTGTTAGTACTTAAAACACACGTTTACAACATCCCTTTAGCATCAACGTCTTACCCCTAAAAACCTCGGTATATCCTATTTTATAAGTCTTTTATTCATCTAACTCTGTTTTGTCGATATACAAGCACATTTGCCGATATAGTGGTAAAGTGATGACGGAACGATGACGGAATTTCGTCACATCGCGGCACTGGAATGCCGCTACCAAATCACAACATTGAATAGGAATGATGATGAGCACCAACATAAAAACCTACTTGAAGGAACGCTACTCAGGTAACAAGCCAGAAAGCGTTGCCATCAATTTCACCAAGTCCAGTTTGGATAGCATGCCAGTTCCAACCAATGAGCAAGGTGAGTATTACGTCCGTGACAATAACCATCGCGGACTGCAATGCTGGGTTCGACCTACGGGTAAGAAAACCCTTCGCTTGACTATGCGAACCAAAAACAAAGGCAACAATAGCCAGTCCACAAAAACGAATCTTGGCCTATGGGGCGCTGGTTACGAATTGGTTGATATGAAAACCGTGTATGCCCGTGTCACGGAACTGGAAGCCATAAAGCATGAAGGGCGCAATCCTCATGTAGTGGCGAAACTGAAAGGCGCTGCCCATAGCGAAGAAGTGAACCGGCACGAACTCGAAGCAATGACTTTTGCGCAAGCGTTTGACGTTTACATTAAGCAGAAGCCAATGGCTGACGCTACGAAGAAACGCTATACCCGCGCAGTCTACGGTAATGAGAAGAATCCCTGCGATGATGGCCACCTTGCTCAATGGCGTGACCTCCCCTTACGCGAAGTCTTCAAGATGGACACGCTGATCGAGATACGCGACTTCATTGTCTGGAACTCAGTACACGGACGAGCACAGCAGGTCACTAAACGCGGCCAAAGGGCTTTCAAACCAAAAGGCAGGAACCCATCGGGTAAAGGCGCAGCCCTGGTTACGACCAAGATGATGCAGTCCTGCCTGAACCATACTCGCAAGCGTTTCCGCCACGACAAGGCATTGATCGAACTAATCCCCCAGTTCCCATTTGACGTTATGGATGATGGCGATTACAAACTCTGGCGCAAGCCTGTCGCAGTCGCATCGCGTGATGAATATATCGAAGAAGGTAATTTGCGAACTTGGATACAAGCGGTCGAATACCTGCCCACCTATTTCAGCAAACGCGAGTACAACGGCAAGTCTTTCAGAGACTACCTTTTGTTCATCCTGTTCACGGGAATGCGTGCTGATGAAGCGGCAAGCAACCTTTACTGGAATGGCGTTAACTTCCGAAAAAAGACGCTGTTCGTGGGAGAGACAAAGAACGACGATGACCTATTTGTACCCATGCTGCCCTTCGTGGAAGAAATTCTAAACGGCATCAAAGAACGCACTGGCGGCAAGCGCGGAACATTGGTGTTTTCCGAGTTACCTAGCACAACTGACAGTGCTGGTGAGGTTAAGCGCAACCCGCGCCCTGCCATTGACGCCATCACTGAAATATTGACTGAGCAAGATTACTGGCCTGTCGATATGGAAGGTGAGCCACACGCCAAACAAAGATACAGCCGAAGTCCGCACGATATTCGCGCATCGCTGGTGACTTACGCAACCGGGTTGAATCTCAGCGAGGTGGCAATCAAGGCATTGGTCAACCACAAGAAACCTGGCGCTGCTCGAAATGTGACAAACCGATACCGCCGAAACTTTGGGGTGCCTCAGTTGCGACAAGCAGCGATGCTCATTCACGATTTCATTTTGGACGTGAGAGAAAACGGCTACAACTTTGGATTAGATAAGGTAACTCAATAATGGATAGAGACACTATGAGAGCATTGCTTGCGGATCGCGGTCGGTTCTTTGGCCCTGACCCGCTGGCAGATTATGAAGAGTTAACTTGTGAGCAGCGCGAAACCGTAGCGTGGGAGGTCATTGCTGACCTGTATCGTGACAATCAAAACCGGACAAGAAGGAACTCCGCAGAATCTTGGCGCGTGAACAATGCCATACGGAACTTCGTTGCACAGCAAATTCAAGATCCTGAAAGAGGAAACAAAAAAATCACATGGGATGAAGTTATGAAACACCTTCCCAGCGAAGGGATTGTTAACGAAAAATCAGTCATCGAGAAACACCTGCCAACAGGTGGCTTGGCCGAATTGATGAAACTAGTCAAGACTCAACTGCACCGCTACCCTCCGCTACCCTCCGCTACCCTTCTCCCCTGAATAGACGTCACCTCAAATTACTTGCGGACTAATACGGTCAAAATACCGCAAGCGTTTTGCGGTCGAATCCGCCCCGCCACTTCAGTAAGTTGGACGATATTGAATGGCGAAACTAAATGGGCACAAACATGGCAAGAACACTTCCTCGCGGTGACTACGAAATCACACAAGACCTGCTCAGGGACAGCTCACCACCTGACCAACTCAAAGAGCATGGCGTTAGCTACTCACTCCAAACTCTGGCTGACAAACGCTGCAAAGGTATCGGGCTGGAATATTTCAAAGTCGGCACAATGATCAGGTATCCACATATCGGGATTGTTGACGAGGCAATACGGTCAACGACACCAGAAAACAAGAAAGACACCTCGGCTGCAGTTGAAGCGTCTTTGAAAGCCAGAAGGAAGAAGGTGGCTACCCCTGATCCATTCGGCGCATGAACCCTACTGAACGATTCCTAGATCGACTGGACGGGGTCAAAAAGACGGGGCCGGATAAATATCTGGCTCGTTGTCCTGCTCACGATGACAAATCCCCTTCCCTTTCTATCCGCGATTGTGGCGACACATTCCTAATGAAATGTTGGTCTGGATGCGCCTCAGGCGATGTGATGACGGCGGTAGGGTTAAAGCTCTCGGACTTCTGGGAACGCGCCCCCGATAAACCCTCAGGTCATAAGCGGGTTTACGTTTCCGCAAAGGAGGTGGTTGAGATCATCAGCACCGAGATGTGGATTGTCATCGCGGCAGCAAGCGCAATGCTCGATGACTCGCTCACCTTTGAAGACTACGAGCGTCTGCACGATGTGGCCCCAAAGATGCAGCAAATTCTGGAGAAAATAGAAAATGGTTAGCATTCTCGATGTTGTTGGCGAAAAGGCAAGGAAGGAACATGAGAGGGAGCCTACGCTCGACGAGCGCGCCGACAGGATATTCCCGGCGGTCGATATTACTCTGGAATTTGCAGGTTACGCTTGGGTGATCGACCAGTTCGCTTATGAGGGAACGTTTTTGTTTTCTGGGCAGCAAGGATTGGGGAAAAGGAAAACGACCTGCCTGGTGCCGCTGGCTGTCGCAGGCATTATCCGGTTCGCGGGCATTACAGTGTCGACCCCTCGGAATGTGCTTTATGTCACCGAGGATGTGTTTCAGGTCAATCTGATTCTGGCGGCACTGCAAGAGGAGCACCGTTTCACTCAGGAGGATCTTGATGGTTCATTTCATGTCCGGCAGAGTACGAGTCAATCTGCGTATATGATCGCGACCGAGTTTGCCCCTTTTGCACGCACCCTTGAGCGGGAAATCCTGACACCCACTGGTCGCGACTATACACCTCCTTTAACGATTCTCGATACGTTGTCAGCAGCTGTTTCGATGAAAAGCGAAAATGACAACTCCGAGGCCGCGAGAAACGTTGCACTGCTTCGTGAAGCATTCAACGACATGCTTTGGATGACAGGACATACACCGAAGGCCACACGCGGTAAAGTTGCAGAAGATCAAACCACCCGCGGGGCTTCTGCATTCGAGGCCAACACACAGGGGACGTTCTATCTCGGCCATGTGGAAGGCACTCACGACCGGGTACTCGTCGCTGGCAAGCGTAGGGATCAGGGAACGCTCAAAGAGATCTTGATTACCAGTGAACTGAAACAACACGATGTCCCTAATAAGTACGGGTTTGTAGAGCCTCTATGGTATGTCCTACCAAGACTGGAACCTGGTGACCCAGAAAGCCGGAAGGCTCTCGCAGTGGCCCAATCCAGACAGGTAAGCACCCAGCGGTGCATTGATGACCAGAACGCCGTCTATGCCGTGGTGGACGCTCTCAGCCCCGCCACCAAAGAGGATGTTCTCAAAGCGACTGTCACCAGATCTGGGAAGAACACCAAGGGGCACAACGTCATCAGCAAGGATCGAGCAAGAGTTGCTTTCGAGGCATTAGTTGTTCAACTGAAATTGGCACAAGCAGGCCCAAAACAGGGCGCTAATCATACGTGGGAAACAGTCGATTTAGGCTAGAAGAAGTTGTTGTCGCCCTATAGGTAAACCAACATCCAACAACTTCGTTGGTTGGAGTGTTTGGCTTGACCAATGTCCTCGGTGATGAAGTTAACTTCCAAACCCGACAACTTCTCCAACAACCTCGTAACCAGTTTAAGTGAGGGGTACGCCGTAGCTAGACACGAAGCCCGGCAATCTAGGCTGGGTGATTAAAGGGGTATTTAGGCAGTGGAAAGGCTTGAGAGGGTTCATTATGTATAGAGAGGTCGGTTACCTCTTACAGAGCCTGACACGAAGCGTAGGTGCCCCTCTAAAAAAGATGGGCGTGTTTCCTTGCCCTTCGAGCCAGGGTGACTTTCTCTCCGTTTGCTGGTCTGTCAAACCCAAAGTGATGACGGAATGATGACGAGTTTGAGTAGATCGTCTGTAAAGTCCATAAGTCAGGGGCCTTCTCAGTATCATAGAAACTGACATGCCTAAAACCACGTTTAAAGACAGGTAAGTACAGGAGGTTGGACTGAGACGATATGATTCCCCTACCCTGCCTCTATTCGGTTCGTGGTGTGTAAACCCTAGTCGCGCATCCATTTTATGGAACTTACAACCTTGCCTTGTTGAACTAACCTGTCTTCTCAAATGAATTGATGAACTTGACCGCAGGCATAACCACATAGAGCGTAGATCCTACTCAATGGGATGCTGTCCCACGAACACATGCGCCCGACTGGTGCGAAGGACTAATCGACAGTTTTCATATCAATAGAGCACAGATACCAAGGTGCTACAGCGTGCTGGTTGGTCACTGATTGACCCAAGAAAATGTTCTTCCCTCCCTATCGGAAATGCATAGGAGGAAAAACTTCATCCCCTCCTCCTTTATACGACATCCATACCAGTTCCGAGAGGTTCAACCTCACTGCGGAAGAATTTCCCTAACCAACCTCGTATCGCGATTTACTGAGGAATAACGTAAAGCTTATTGAAGTAGTAGCAACTTAGTTAGGTCGATTCTCCTGGTTATTAGCTGGTCCTCTTCGGCCTGAAGGGCTGTATTGTAGGAATAATGCGGGACTGAGATAGATAAGACCTATCCATAAAAGGCTGCAGAACGGAGGGGCATTCAGGGTTTGTGCTGGAACAACGGAGTCACTTAAAATAGAAGCCGACACACACTAAAGTGGAAGATCCAGCCCACAAGCTACGATTGTTACTATTGCGTGTAGAGCCTACATAGAGACGTGAATCCAGCCTCATGTATTGACACTAACCATGCCAATATTTATACGTTTCAGCGTCTTAGCGAAGGCATACCCCCCTAGGTCAACCCGAATCTGCTGTTAGTAATGTTATCTAACCACTCTCACAAATTTTATATTTTTTTTAAAACTCGATTTCTACATACGTCCATTGGCAGTTACACAGAAAAATTTATAAAAGTCAGGATCTAATCCGTCGATGACCACATGCTCTACATTTCCAAGTTTTTTCATAATCTTCTTTTTCCTGCTGTATCCCTTGCCTATCCGCTTCCGTTCTGGCGTCGGCTTTAGCCCATGCAGGATATAGTTGCTCCAAAGCAACCATGGAGACGATAAACAATGCAGCCCAAATTAAGGCATCCCAATACCACGCAACATCATAAAAACCCCATTGATTAGTTGCGGAATGCGCAATATACGACACCGCACAGATGGATATGACATAGTATAAGGCAACCATACCCCCTCCTTCCTGTGGTTTTCTTTCGACGTAGGCTGCAGCCTTCGCTCAAAGCAACTGACCAATTATGACGGGGTTAGCCAAGACAACTACCTTTCACTGGCCCGTCTCGTAACAGGAGAAGTTGAAGAAGGTCTCACTGTTGATGAAGTTCAGGTTGAGTAACCGCAGGTTAGTATCAGCATTGTCGATCTTCAGGCTTGCGGTACCGTTCCACGTATCACCGATCAGGTCGGACAGCTGTTTCCGGTTGCGCCAGACATGGGCCTTGGCTGGGAGTGCGTCGATTAACACAGGATTGGTCTCACCCACCACATTACCTGACGTGTCATAGAGCGATCCCCTGATGTTGGTGATGGGCGTATCGCCGATGTTGATGAACCGGACGTAGGTGACATCCGTCTGGTCAAAGCCGCCAATGTTATGCACCTGATCTTGTCTGACGCAATTGGTGTTACTAATCAGACCACTCGGGCTGGTGAGCTTGGTCATGAGTTCAAAGGAGTTAGACCCTTTCACTTCCAACATCGCGGGGCCACTCCATGGAGAGATATTAAACGCAGACTCAATGTCTTCCGATGAGATGATCACTCTACCTTTAGCAGGGATGGTGTCACTGTGTAGCGGTTGATTGGCTAAGCCGAGTTGTGAGCCATCACTGCTATATAAGGTCCCGGTGAGTTGTTGTGCAACGTCTGAGGTATTAACAAGGTGGGTCGCTGACACATTCCGGCTGGTCGAGGTGGTTTGCAAGTAAACCCGTCCTGAGATGCTGCCTTCAAAACAAGAGAAGTTAAAGAACGTCTTCTCGTCTGTAATGTAGTTCAGGTTAAGGAGCTTCAAACCAGTAATTTGATTCACTTCGAGCAGTGCTTCCCCGTTCCACTCGGCACCCACTAGATCCGCCAAGTCGTTTCGGTTCACCCAGACCTGCTGGTTCGGGGTAAGGTTCGATACCAAGACACTGTTGGCATTACCCACTACATTGCCATTGGTATCATAGAGTGTGCCTGTGACCTCGACATTATTGTTATTCTGGGTGCTAATCAGGCGGACATAGCTCATATTGTTGGAATCGAAACCTTCGATGTTAAGAACGCGGTCTTCCCGGACACAGTTAGTGTTACTGACAAGGCCACTGGGACTGCTTAGTTTAGACATCACATCAAAGGTGCTTTCTCCGCGGACTTCGAGCATGGCTGGCCCCTTCCAAGGTGCTGTATTAAACAGCCCTTCAATGTCTTCCGAGGTCAACACGATACGACCCATAGAAGGTACCGGGTCGCCGATCAAGGGCACCCCCCCGACCCGATCACCGTTACCGTCATACATCAGGGCACGGAACGATTGTTCACGATCTGAGGTATTAAGGATATGTAAGCTCGTGATGTTGGCACTGGCAGAGGTGGTCTGCAGGAACTGGTTGCCACGGACAATGGCATTCTGAGGAAAGACGTCGCTGTTATCGCCAATGCCATCACCATCGGTATCGACCTGCTCCGTCGGGTCTAAGGGAAAGGCATCGGCACTGTCGTTGAGACCATCGTTATCATCATCGTCGTCACAGGCATCGCCTTGATCATCACCGTCCGTATTCAATTGAGTGACGTTAGAAACGGTAGGACAATTGTCCTTTTGATCGGAGACTCCATCACTGTCACTGTCACTGCCACTGTCGGCAGCTTCTAAATCGGCACTGACACCGATTACAAGAGTCGGCCTATCGCCATCATGAATAATTCGCAACTCTCCGGTGTATCTACCTACAGCAAGATCTTGAGTGCTGAGATAAACCTGAAAAGATTGTTCCTCACCAGCTAATAGGGTCGTGTTGGTTACATTCGTTCGTATTCCCTCGGATATCTCGATACCCGTAATTTCAATCTTGCGATTACCCGTATTTCTCAGCGCTATATCGCCTCTTTTTTCCAGACCTTTTTCGAAACGACCAAAATAAATAGAGTTATTGGGCCATGCACTTAAGTTCGCGGCAATGTTTTGGTATGCGAGCCGATGTGGTTTTCCCCAAGCCGCTTCGTAGGGAGTAAAATAGGCTAGACCGTCTTCGGCTTCGGTGTCGTAATCGTAGTCGTTGTTGAGTTTAGCTCGAACAATACTCGTATAATCTGGATCGAAATTACCGTTAAAAGAGATTGCCTGATCCTCACCAACGAAGCTGGGGGCGCCAGGGAAAACCGACGTCGTGTCATCTGTGGTAGTTGAGATTATATTCGCAGTTCGGTTCACCAGATCTATTGTTATAATGACTGAAGAAATTTCACCATCAGATTCAGATTTGCTGTAGTCGATTAGATCAAAAACGAACGCATCACGGCCAATCTTAGAAAACTTTGGGTTGCCGATGTCAAAGTCGGCTTCCAAATTTGCGAATGGGTAATTGAATCCAGTGGTCAAGTCCAAGATCCCAATGTTCCAGGTCGATTGGCATTCGGCACCTTGCTCAAGCCCAAACCGATTACAGTTTTGATAATCGAAGACAATGCGATTGGACGCGAGATCAAAATCAATGGCGTCAACCAAATCCACCGTTGATAAGCTTTGATTTTGTGAATAATCTGGTCCCAAAGCTTCGTAGCTAACAACCTCATCGGTTTCAAGGTTAGCTACAATGATTAGGTTTGTGTTACTCGGAACAACTGCCAACATAGACCCATCTGGTGATATGGCCAACTTGTTAACTTCAAAATCAACTTCAAATGAATCATCTGGGGTTTCCCCTGTTAGATCAGTGAAGTAAACAACGCCGTCCTTTCCTTTATAAATTAAGAACGTGGATTGATCAGGGCCGGTGTACGCAAAAGGTACTGTTGCACCTGAAGCGACCTCGTTAAAGGGTCCAATTAAAGT
>Ga0209711_10002732_pt1 | contig 15433 bp, 13 predicted proteins | sample ArcticOcean_MG_C_7_FD_187441 | JGI IMG/M metagenome (GOLD analysis project Ga0209711, IMG submission 187441) | Marine microbial communities from western Arctic Ocean - ArcticOcean_MG_CB11_88 (SPAdes) (version 2) | ecosystem: Environmental > Aquatic > Marine > Oceanic | place: Arctic Ocean... | reverse complement strand
AGAAAGATTCCATTGTGAAATAGAGGAGTTGATTTGCTTGGTTGTACCGCGCCAAATGTAACCATTTTCTTCAAGAGCTCGCGACGCCCCTGGGGCAATTGTGCTTGGCCAATATTCAAAACAGGAAAGAGCTTCTTCAAAGCTGTGCTGGCGAAGTGTAGAATCATCAGGCATGTGCAGTTCATAATCGCCCCATGTTTCCAATTCACTGTTTGAAGGGCCAAGTTGATTCGCTAGAGGTTTTGAAGCATAGGCCAAGCCAAGGTCGAGTTGCTTTTCTCCGCGAACCAGTGAAGTCTTAGCAAAGGTGTGATGCAACTCTAATTCTCCTTCAGGTAAGACATAATCGTTGAGTAATTGAGATGCAGGAGAACAACCAGATTGGCCTGACTGTTCCTCGGAAATCAAAACATCAACTGTTTGTTTTGCTGCCCAGGGATTCCCTTCCTCAACCCATAAGTTCATCGTTGCTGAACCTAAACAATACGCTTCAATGTCGTGATGTGTGGCAACAATCTTCCATGCTGGTTCGCCCCCGTATTCATCGATACCAATAACGCGCCAATCCCATCCAAGATTACTTCCTGAAGCACCATCATCGATGAGGTCGTTGGCAAATAAATGCTGTATTTCGACGGGTTGCATCATCAAGGCAAGTCCGGGTGCAAGTGTTTCAAGACCACCGAGTAAGCCTCCAACGCCATAACTCATGGTCGTCCCCTGGTATTTTCCAACTGGAGAAGGAAGATCAAAACCCCATTCCAACAGAGTTGCTTTGGTATCTTGATTCCTCAATTCAGTATATTTGGTTGATGTAAGGTCTGCTGTTCCTGAAGCTGTAATGGCACCAACATCGCAGATATTTCCAATTGAAAGATGACGATTCAACTTGAATGTATCGAGGGAATTCGTGTTAATCGTCTCTACTGAAAGCCATTCTGCACCCATTCCACCCACGATACGAACTGCCCCTAAACGGTCTTTTGAACCGCCTTCATTGATCAGTTCACCCGTGCCGCCATTCGTGATGGAAAGGCTGCCTGAGCCACCGAAATCGGTTGAGATTTTGCAAATATCATCTTCGGTCTCCAGTTGGTCCATGACCAATTCAACAAATCCCTCCGTAGCAACAAAAGTTGCCAAACCATTTTCATCACCTGAGATTTGATACTGCATACTGTCGCCATAACGAAGTTGTTCAGCGGTAAATGAGTCGAGTTGGTTTCCCAAATAATAGTAGCTACCTGCACCGATTATCACCAAAGTTAACAAGATCGCAGCAACTTGTGGTTTTCGAATGATATCCATGAGAGTTGCAGGACCTTCTCGAACCTGCCCTTTTGTAACCCATGGTTTTGATTTCTTGATGATGGCCATTGGCTCTTCATCCAAAATTTCCGCATCGAGTATCTCTGCATCTAGGATTTCTTCATCTTTAGATTCAATAACAGCATCTGTAGTTGCTTTCTGTTTTGAAGGCGTGAGTGTATCTTCATCTTCCATAGAAAGTACTATTTCTTCTTGTTCTTCGACGGTTTTCTTCTCTTCTTCCGATATTGAAACAGATTGATTGCTCGCTTTTGTGGGCAAACCTACTTCTTTATGTGAAAGCCCTGAGTCAAGTAAACGGGCGACTAAATCTGACTTTTTCCCGCTGGTCGATAAATCGTTAAGAATGCACAAGGCTTTGAGTTTTGCAACAGTCAAAGAAGATTTTTCCTCGTCCGACATCACCAAACCCTAACAGAGGCCTGTCGCCTTTCCCTTTCAAGTATGACCCTAATTGTGCCCCGAAAAACACGAGTTTTTGAGACTCAGGACGATTCGGTTAGGCTTCATAAGGAGTGTAGGCTCCCTCAGAATTTTGAACATAAACTATTTGCTCATAACTACCATCTGGTAACTTTTTGTAAAAATAACCACCTTCTGCTGGTTCATAAACAACTTCAGTCGGAGTGGGTTGCTCTTCTAATGTTTCCAAAACAGAGGCCGCGATTTGCTCATCTGGCGTTTCTATCACTGAATCTTCAACGGCTTGGGGGGGGGCCGAAGAGCCTGCGTCAGGAGGCCCTGTTGGGCCTGGGCTTGGAGGGCCTGTAGGGCCTGCAGTGACTCGTGCATCGGTTACGGATGCCAATACTTTATCTTCAGTCGATTCATCTCCATTTTCAAGAATTCGTTTGACATGAGCGCCGTGTTTTTGAGCCCCGATAAAGGCGAAGCCAGACAACGAAAGGCAAATGAGACCGAATACCCCTCCAATGACTTGGTTTGGCCAAACTTTTCCTTTGATGGACAAATCGTTGCCCGGGGTATTGTCAATCGTACCGTTTGCGTTACTGTATTGAACAATCACGCAATATTGCCCTGGGTCAACTGAAAACTTGAATGTATATTCGTTTCCTTCAATAACTGAATCAATAGATTGATGCTGATATGCATGATTCGTTCCAAGTTTTGCCTCTTCAGTTGCACCGCCAATTATGCCACAAGTGTCTTCTTTAATCACGTATGCATCAATACGTAGATCTGATTGCGCTGGCGGGTTAGATGCTAAAACATCCAGATGCAGGGGGGTGTCAAACAAATCGTCCCCCTGTAAAGAAGGGCCCCAAACGAATCCAATGTCTTTCTTAGCTGAATTTGTTAAGTCATCATAATCAGCACTAAAGGGCATTGGGAATAGAGCGAATGTGAACATCAAAACTGCTACTCCGAGCCACAAAAAAACATTCCAGCGTGATTTTTTCAATTCCGCTTTACGTTGGTCCAGGGTGATGGTTTCTTGGACTTCCTCTTGGTCAGCATCGGTAGGGGTTTCTTCACCACTCGCCACTTCACCTTCTTCGGTCATGTTTACTCCGATTTCAAGCGAGCACTTGAAAGGCGCGACGGAATGTCGTCAATCATGGAGGAGTATAGCGTGAATGGCGAAGAAGGAGCGTCGCATAGCGTTGACCTTCGTATTGCTATCCTTTCAAGAGGACCGCGTCTTTACAGCACTCGACGGTTGGTTGAAGAGGCACGGAAACGGGGGCTAGACCCTTATGTGGCCGACCCGATGAAGTTCTCATTATTTGTTGCTGACGGCAATATTGATATTTTACATAACGGAGAAGTTTTCGATTATGATGCTGTGATTCCTCGTATCGGCCATTCAATTACCAAGCACGGCGTTGCCGTACTTCGGCATTTAGAACAGCTAGGAATTTGGACGGCGAACACTGGGACTGGTATCCTCAAAAGTCGAGATAAGCTCCATGCAACTCAAATTCTTGCTCGAAACAGAATCCCTGTACCACGGACAACCTATGTTCGTGACATCATTGATGTTGAAACGGCAGTTGATTTTGTTGGTGGTCTGCCAGTTGTCATTAAAGTCACACAAGGAACACAAGGACAAGGCGTATTTTTACGCCACACGATTCGAGAAGCTCGCAATCTTGTCCAGGGACTGTTGCTCACTGGTCGTTCGATTTTGATTCAAGAATACATTGCTGAATCCCATGGTAAAGATGTCCGGGCACTCGTGGTTGGAGACCGGGTCGTTGCGAGTATGCGACGCCGCGCCCGTGGGAGAGAGTTTAGGAGCAATTACCACCTCAATGGAACGGTTGAAGGTGTAGATCTACCAAAAGAATTCGAAGAGGCTGCATGCAGAGCAGCACGAGTCCTTGGCCTGCATATTGCAGGTGTTGATTTACTTGAATCGAGAAACGGCCCCTTGGTCCTAGAGGTCAATTCCTCTCCAGGCCTCGAAGGTATCGAGAAAGCCAGTGGAGTCAATGTCGCTGGAGAAATTATCGATTATGTTACAAGTGAAACTGCCTTTGCAGAGGTCGACCTTGATCAATTACTCCGAACGGTACCCGGTGCAGGAGTTCTTTCACTTCAGATTCGAAACCATCCAACATTTGTAGGACAAACGCTTGCCAGTTTATTCAAATCTAAATTAGAGATTCCTGTGTTTGCCCTTTCACGTGATAACAGTTTACTGTGGAATCCATCGAATGAACTGCAATTACGATACGAAGATGTGCTCATTTGCTATGGAGAGCTTACAGAATTGAGGGCTTCCCTTCGCCAAGCAATGCTCGATGGAAACGTGAATGAGTTCGATGGGCCCGCCTCTGAAGAGACGAATGCTTGACTCGGCGTTAAGCCGAGGGTTGAGTTCTCGATTCCTGTTTCGGCTGAACGCGCGGTGGTTTGATATGGGAGTCCGTCTTCTTCTCTTCTGCTCTACGGAGCACGGGATGCACGACCGCCCTAGGCGGAAGGCGGTGAACGCCAATGAACACACGGAGAGGAGAGGAGCGGAATCGCAAGGCTTTGAGGCCGAGCCAACTACGGCTCAATGATGCCTCAGTTGAGCTGCCGCCACGCCTTATTCACATGCAAAACCTACCTTGGAGCGCCTGTTATATGCAGACTTTGAAGGCTGAAAATAAGTCATTGAATACTCAGAAATCCTATGCCAGTGGATTACGTGCTCTTATTGAAACAACACTTCCTGGTGAAAATGTACTAAGTGAATCTGATTATCAAGCGATAACTGTGTATGAATTAGCTGAGCGAATGGAACCACTCAATGGACGAATGGACCGTTGGACCCATGGATTATCAGACTTACGCCCAACGACCTACAATGCACGTCTCGCTGCTGCTCGGCACCTACTCAAATGGCTCGGCCATCGCTGGCCCGATCATCTGGTTCGAGCGCGAACTGGTAAACGCCTCCCTCGAACCTTGAATCGAAGAGAGATGTCTATGGTTTTAGAGGCTTCTTCACAAAGTGAAAACCCGGTCGCCTCGATTGTTGTTACCATGATGCTTGACACAGGTTTACGCGTTAGTGAAGTTTGTAATCTCGATAGAAATGATATCGATCTTGAAGATGGCTCGGCTCGCGTCTATGGAGGTAAAGGTGACAAAGATCGTTTGGTACTCTTTACACGTCGAACGCTCGAACGCATTCATGCTTGGATTCCGATTCGAGATGCTCGTGTTCGAGATGATGATTTCGCATTTTTATTAAATTCTGCAGGTCGACGCCTACAACCACGTGGAGTTCAACGATTAATGGACTCACTCGCCGTGGAGGCTGGACTCCCGAAAGGGAAATTGACGCCGCATGTATTGCGGCACAATTTTGCAACGGGGTTGTTGGAGCGTGGAGCTGATTTAGTCACGATTCAAAGGCTGCTTGGCCATTCCAGTATTGCAACAACGCGCGTTTATCTTGAGATATCGGACCAAACATTACGTGAAGTCTACCACCGCGCTCAAGCTACTCGTGAAACTCTTGAGGCAGCAGCGGCTGCGAGTATTATCGATGATGAGCAGCTCATTGAGACCACTCCATCGACCAGTTCGATTGGCATTGATTAAATCAGCTACGCTTTTGTTTTCGCTTTTTGACAGTTGTTGGGCCGGTCCATTCCTTATGCGGCGTGATGTCTTGCCCTCTGTGACCTTCTACTGGACAAAATTTTCCTGAGCGGCATCGAGAACAATTTTCTTTTGACGGCATTTCAACAGTCTTTCTCAACCGGCCATATTTCCGCCGAGGCATGAAAAGTTGTGAGTCACGGCGGTATTCAATGCTAGCGCATCATTTCGTGGAATGGTTTCACTTTTTATTGAACCATGGCATATCGGTCACTTTACGTGGCACACGGAGCGTAGACCCTTTTCTTCCATCTGAAGATTTGGATGATTTAACTGTCTTACTGGTTTTCGAAAGGGCTGCCTTCTTCGCCTCCGTTACCTTCTTGGAAACTTTCTTGGCCGATGCTTTGGTTTTTGAAGCGACTTGCTTTGCTGTTGACTTGGTAGCAGCAGTTGCTTTCTTTGTCGCCGACTTGGTTTTCGAGGCCGCCTTTTTAGCAACTGTAGAGGTCTTTTTTGTTGCTGTCTTTGTTGCGGCCTTTGCCTTGGAGGTTACTTTCTTTGCTGCACTGGAAGTCTTTTCTGCTCCCTTAGCAGCGGTACTTACTTTCTTAGCAATCGCTGCACTAAGACCTGCATCCTGGAGTTTTTTAGAACCTGCTGAAGCAACCTTCGAGACAGTATCCATTTTTGCACCGATCAGTTTTTTTGCTGTCGCAGCTCCGATTCCTGGAAGTGCTGTTAACGCGTCAATTTTTGAATTACCCTTTGCAGTCATTGGCTCACCTATCACTCCATGGTGGGCGCGACTCATCAATTCTTCTCTTCGACAGTTTGTCGCAAGGCGTTGGATTGATGATGTTTGAAGGGGTGCACGTACCATGGGCAGCCCCGTGTATGGCGAGAGCGAACTTGTGGTGTATGCCCAAGTTGGCCAAGCCAAAGCCAATCACCGAGTTGAAAATGATACTGGCTTTTTAAGACCTAAATCATTCAGTTTACCAAGCAAAGTGGTTTACCTCGGAGATGTTGCGACACATGCCTTAGCCTATCTCGAACATCCTGAAACGCCTCATTTTTCTGAACCTCCACAATTCAATGAACAGAAATGGTCCTTTCAAACTCAAAGCGGAGGCTTAGGGCTAACAATCTCCTCAGATTCATATTGGGGGTTTGGTTTGTTCAATTCAGGCTATCTTAATCGGATTGTACTCAAAGGTTCACCACAATCATATGCTCGTTTATTGTTCGACCTTTCAGCATCTCTTGGGCATCGCCCATGGGAGTTTATCCATTCTTCTGCTGCAAGGAAATATCTCTCAAAGCAAGACGGTTCTATGTCGCTTGAATCGAATGAAAAAACGTGGAAAGAGGCCTTTGAAACTGCCCGGGCAAAATTTGATGAACAAATATTCATGGTTGAGGAACAAGGGAAAGCAGTACTGAAGAGAATTAGAAAAACACCTGACTCAAAAGAGTGGAATGTGGAGCAGGCAGAGAAATCTATCGAACATGCCTATTATGATTTGGAGGTGGCAAGGGGGGCTCTTGCTGATGGGAATGCTCCGGGTTTTGAACGCGCTATGGCAAGAGCGGAAGCATACTTTATCGAAGCTGATCCTGAAGCGAACAGCGCGTATTCGATGGATGACTTGTATGAGGTTCCCCAAGGGCAAGTTCTCGACCAAACGACCATTGAACAAGAGATTTCCTTTGTCGATTTGACCGTAAATGAGGGTGAAGAGTAGTTTCTTGGCCGCGTCGCGTTGATAAAGGGGTGGCAACTCGCATATATTGGTCCACATGGCTTCAAAGAAGAAATCCGATGGTAGCGGTATTCAACAGGCTGCAGGTCTTATTCGATATTTCGATGAAGAATCTGAAGATGCCTGGAAGATTACTCCGTTCCAAGTATATGCAGCATGTATCGGTATTGGAACATTTTTCTACCTTGTTAACCAAGGCGTTGTCTCTTGGATTCTTGACCTGTTCTGAAACTCTGTTTCAAAGAGGTTGAATCATAATGATTCGGTTTTCTTTTTGTGCCATGCATTGTGCAACTTTCATTGCAGTTCGCATATCCGTCGTACCGCCAATCACTCTCTCACCTTCATCGTCATGGAGAATGAGTTTGTGTGTAAGGTTGTAAAGAACACCTTCTTCAATTCGTTCGAAAACCCAATGTTCATTTTCAATACGAACCATTGCAGGAATTTCAACTAAAGGGCCCATTTGAGAGCCAATCGTTTGCGTACGGGTTTTCAAACCTTGAAGGTCACGAACAGGGCTCCAATTTCTACGTCGAATCGGTGCGTGTATTCTCTTGTTTTTGGCAATGCCTTCTCTAAATGCTCTACTCATGAGGGTCCCATCCCTTGAAGTCGCTCGACTTCATTCCGAAGCGGCCTCCATCTGCTAATAAGAACCTCGACGCGTTCGATGAAGAAAACTGCGTTTTGTTCAAACTTTGGAGGAACTCACTGTTTGAAAGTGAATTGGAACGATGAAATGGGGAATCGCTCAATCGGTGGCTTCATCAAATACCGACGATTCGACAAATCGGAGACGGACAGGATGAGCGAAATTCCAGAAGGACAGTACTACACAAAAGAACACGAATGGTTACGAGTTGAAGGTGATGAAATCATTATCGGAATTACCGACTATGCACAGCATGCCCTCACTGATATCGTTTACATTGAACTCCCCGATGAAGGAGAAGTTCTTACTGATATGGAAGAATTTGCAATCGTCGAATCTGTAAAATCTGCCTCCCCGATCTTCGCCCCGTTTGCTGGAAAAATTACTGCTGTCAATGATGCACTTGAAGATGCACCTGAACTTATGAATTCTGACCCCTATGGAGAAGGATGGATTGTTCGAATGTCATTAGAAGACCCAAGTGCTGTTTCATCACTGATGGATGTTGCAGCTTACAAAGCAGAGATTGGCGAGTGAAGAGAGTGGCTGAGCATAAATGGAGCCTCTTTGTAGATGGCTCCTGTCTTGGAAACCAGAACGTTGATGAAAATACACCTGCAGCATGGTCTGTTGTTGTCGTGACGGGGGATACTGGATTAGGGAAGAGAAGTGGAGAACTTCATCATGAGTTTGCGGATGTCGTTGTAACCGATACAAGTGCAGAACAATTTATTGGCGCGGAAGTGGGCTCAAACAACACGGCGGAACTCTCAGCATTTGCAGCAGCATTGCGATGGCTCTTGGTCGAAGGTGGAAATGATGCCGCTGTCGTTCGTGCAGATTCTCAATATGCTGGAAATCTCGCATGCGGTGCCTGGAAAGCGAAAGCTAACCGTGAATTAGTAGCCCATGTTCAATCATTATGGGATGCTGTTTCGGAACTTCGAACACTTACTTGGGAACACGTCAAAGCTCATCGAGGTCATCGTTGGAATGAACGTGCTGACCACTTGGCGCTTCGTAAAGCGCAAGGGGAGCAACCTGTGCCACTCTCCTTTTGGAAGCCTGGGCAGCGTTAATCTTCAGCAAGCCGTTCGTGAAGCCATGCCCTAAATGATGTAGAAAGGTCGTTACGGCGTAAAGCATGGTCAACCTGTGCTTGGAGCCAAGGTAAGGGTTTACCAGAATCATACCATTGGAAGTTTGATAGTTCAACACCGAGGAGGCCATCGTTTTTCATCCAGTGTTGTTGAAGAGCAATCGACTGAAGTTCCCCATAAGTCTCAACGTCGTAGTGTTGCAATAATTTTTTGGCATCAGCAGTAAACAAATAACGCCCACAAAGTACAAGATTTGATGGCGCATTTTCTGGTAACGGCTTCTCGCATATTTCAAGAATCCTTTCCCCTTCTTGACGAACGACCCCATACCTTGAGACTTCATCGGGGTGAACTGTTAGTAAACCAACGCACGGGAGTCCGTTCGTTTCGAAGTTTTCAACTAATTTCTTGCTTGCTTTTGAAGGTGAAAAGGCATTTGGCGAAGTATGTTGGTCGAGTAATATATTATCGCCGAGTAAGACCAAAAAAGGTCCATTAATCTGGTCTAAAGCACACTCGATAGCGTTTCCTAAACCAAGAGGTTCATGCTGAATATGGATGAAGACTTCTACATCAGCGAACGGTGAAAGGAGTTGAGGGTCAATATCTGGTCGCTTTTCTTGAAGCCAAGCATGGTCTCCAATCAGCGCCTTCATATCTTTTCTTGGAGAAGAGATGATGTGGAGCCGCCGTGCTCCAGCAGCGACTGCCTCACGTGCAAGATGGACTAGAGCTGGTACGTCAACAAGTGGAAGGGCCTCCTTTGGCACTGAGGCGCTGGTCGGAAGCATTCGAGTCCCGAGACCTCCTGCAACCAGCAAGGCATCCTGAACGACCGCCATGAGACCTGCTGGATGGCGTAGGCTTTCAAGCGTCGCCCTTCTGCCTTGGAATATGGGCAGAACTCATGAGTGGCGATGGTTCGCCGTTGCAGGTGTTGTTTTCGTGGCTCAATCTTTTGTTGATTTGACACCAGAAGGGCCTTGGGACTCTCGTTCTTTCTCAAGGGGCATGCTCGGATTAGTCGGTCTAACATTGCTTTATCTGGCTTGGTTTCGATGGGCGTTTGATCGTAAAGGTGTAGCGCCGACAATCAATTTGTGGGTAGCGCCTGAAGATACGTGGAGAAATGTTTTACTGTTTGGACTTGGATGTTTATTATGTGTCAAAGTACTGGTGTGGGCTGATGTAAAGGAGTTGGTACCTGAACCAACGGGAATGATTCTAACCCTCATCGGAAGTTTAGTCGTTCTTAATGCAATCTATGTCGGACTCGTTACCGTTGGCCCATTGGCTTCTTCTTCTGAAGAAGAATGATTTCAATCATCGAGGAAACCGAGTTCTTGATCCAAGATTTCATACGCATCTTCTACGGACGGTAATTCTCCTGAGTCAGCCATATCACTGTGAGGTGCAGGGCGTTTTTCGGGGAGGGTAGGTTGTTCACCCTCGCCAGCAAACCAAGCTTGCCATAGACGGCTTCGTTCAGGGCGCCGAAGCGTGAGCGGTTCCCAAAGTGGTTCGAGTGGACAGTCTTGTGTTTTGAAATCTTGAAGGCGTGCAGCAAAATGATCAGGTGATACTTCTTCCATTCGCATCAATAATTCTCGCATCCGTGTACGGACGACTTCGTCGCCATCTTGCCAAAGAGTTGGGAGAAGGTGGCGTTGGTCTTCGGGGTATTGCTCGATATAATCGCGTAAGAAGGGAACCATGTTTCGCCGGACAATAGGGAGGGGGTGGTGTGCCAATTTGGCGATGGTGTCGGCCCATAATTCAGAATCAAGGAATCTCAAATCCCCTACGGTTGAACTTGCAGCAGCGAGGACTCCTTCGTCTTGGTCGGCGAGCATGTCGTTCAGAAACGGTACTGCGTCCCATTCGAGTCGACGGAACATTCGAGTGAGGACATCCGCCATTCCTCGCTTGACAAGAAGTTCATCGCGTTGATGAAGGCGTTTTGCAAGTTCAAGTCCAGTGTCGCGGTTGAATTCTATCGCCTTAGCCAAGCAAAGAGTTACGCGTGCTGCGACTTCAGCCTCAGGATCTGAGGCACGGCGAAGAAGAATTTCAGAAAGTCCAAGAGGTTCGATGAGGTTTGGTCGTTGAAGGAGCAGGCGCACCCATTCCATCAGCAAAAGACGACGATCGAGAGAATCGTTTTCTAATTTTTCAATCAACCAACGTGCTGCTGTAACCCCAGCATCGTGTGCTACAACGCCTGAATTACGAGGGATGACTGCATGAGGGTTCCATTCTGATTGATGAGGGCCAGCATCCGGTTGTGTGTGCCAGGTCCCAGGGCGTTCAGCCAATGCAATCGATTCAACAAGGTGATATCCTTGGTGAACGGGTTGGCCATGAGCAGTCGTAGATAGGCCGTTAAGGAGTGATATAGCCAGCCACCAACGATCAGTGTTTGGAGCAGAGTGGTCAAACGCTTGAGCCAACCAATCGGTCGTCACTGTGAAGAGGAGGCTTTCAGCAACCTTGTCAACGCGCCTGTGGAGCCATTTTTGATGAACGGTAAAGGGGTCATCACTGAGATTCATCCGGTGAGGGACAATCAAATCGACAACTGTGTTGAGATTTGATTCGAACATCGCCCGATCCATTTGCAGGATTCCAATACCTTGTTCGATAACTGAATCGGGAGAACTCGGTTGGATTGGGGGGAAGTCAGGGTCAGTCATCGGTGGTTGTGGTAACGGCCATGAAATCGTACCGCGTTTCAACGCTTCAACCATCCCAACAGACACTGCCTCGAAGACATTGTCTGACAATTTAGTTCGCTCTTTTCCCATGATGAGACCTCAAGGTTTCAACTGGCACTCGATTCAAATATCAAGCTCGATGTTGAGATTTTGAATGAGTTCCTTGTAACGGTTACGAATAGTAACTTCTGTTACGCCGGCAACTTCTGCAACTTCGCGTTGAGTTCTGCGCTTTCCACACAAAACCGAAGCGATGTAAATGATAGAGGCTGCAATTCCAGTTGGTCCGCGGCCACTCGTCAATTCCTTCTCTTGGGCTGCTTTGATGAGTTCGTAAGCCTTCGCTTCGACTTCAGCATCGAGGCCAAGTCCAGAACAGAATCTGGAGATGTAATCTTCTGGACCTGTTGGCATAATCTTCATTTTGAGTTCACGGACCATGAAACGGTAGGTACGACCGATTTCTTTTCGACCAGTACGGGATGCTTGACCAATTTCATCAAGTGTTCGAGGAACTCCACATTGGCGGCAAGCTGCGTAAAGGGATGCTGCTGCAACACCTTCAATCGAACGTCCACGAATTAATCGCTTGTCAACTGCTTTCTTGTAATTGACTGCTGCTGCTTCACGAACAGACTTCGGAAGCTCAAGTCGACTTGCCATACGGTCCAGCTCGGCCAAAGCCATAGCTAAGTTTCGCTCTGTTGCATTAGAAACTCTGCTTCGCTTTTGCCACTTACGCATTCGGTAGAATTGTGATCTATAACGGGAATTAATGGTTTTTCCAGAGTAATCTTTGTTTTGCCAATCGATGTCAGTCGAGAGACCTTTGTCGTGGAGCATGACGGTCATTGGAGCACCAGTACGGGCACGTTGGTCACCTTGTTCAGGGGAGAACACTCGCCATTCAGCACCTTGGTCGATAACGTTATCTTCTAAAACCAGTCCGCAATCATCACAAACGACTTCGCCACGAGTCTCGTCGCGAGTTAAATTTCGGCCTGCGCAATCACTGCATTTTACGATATCTTCTACTTGTTGTTCATCCATATCTATTCCTCATGTTTCGTCCTCGCCGAGCGTTATGGCTCAACTTACGAGGGAACTTTATTATACACCGAAATCCAATCTTATTTAAACTTGATTGCTCATAGTATTAAACTTGTGGATTGTAAAAACAGTGTTTTTATGCAAAAAAATGAACTATTCTTTGATGGGTTTTTCCCGAACCGGTTATGAACACTGAGCGCTTGAAAGGGTTTGAGGGGGAGCAATGAGGGACAATTGGCCGCCGGCAAAAATCTCCCTCAACCCAGGAAAAAGGGTTCTCTTTCTTACCAAAGATCTCGGACTTATCAAGCAACAATTGTACGATGGGCTCGATCTAAAAATGGAAGATTTGACGATTGGTGATTTACTTGATGACATCAATACGGACGTCATGACGCCAGCATGGGTTTGTTTTGATCATGACCCTGCCGAGATTGCAAAGAATGCATACGCTGGATTGATGCATAACGGATTACGAGTCTTCAATGAAAATGCCCTCAAAAACGGTAACTTTGAAGTGATTGTTTCCGGGCAAAGGAAAGGCACAGGCTCTTCAAGGGAAACTGCGCCTCAATGTGAACGCTGGGCAGGGATTAATATCGTCATAGCTGCCTCTTTTGCCCCTATTCATGCACAGAATAACATCAACCTTGGTCAAATTATGGGCGACCACTCCATGCTCAAACGTTTGCAAAACGGCGAAAGTATCGCCCTTGAGGAATTCACTTCTCGCTACGATAAAGTCACCCAAATTATTCTCGAGAAAGGTGGTTTGTTCGCTTTTGCGAAATCACTCAAAAGTGGAGAAGTCGAACTTCCGCCACTGGATACGCCACCTCGCCCAATGACCATGGCTGAGAAAATTATCGCGCGTAATCTCGTAGGGCAAGCTGAAGGCCAATGCGTCAAACCTGGCGACCCTGTTATCGCACAAGTTCAAGGTGGATATTCACATGAATTCACGACCGCTCAAGTTCATACTTTCCTTCAAAATGAATACGGTGAAAACTACACGCTCCCAAATCCAAGTAAATTTGCAGTTTTTGAAGACCATCTGCTCTATGCACACCACAACCCTAAATTTGTACCACATATGGATAAAATTCAAACTTTGCGCGACCTGCAAGTTGAATTCCAGAAGCATACTTCGGTTCGCGATTACTCTGCTAAAAATGGTGTCTCGCCAGGAATCTGCCACCAAGTCGCTCGGGAAGAATTCATTGAAGTGGGTGATTTCATTCAGGCTACAGACTCTCACACATGCATGGGTGGCGCGTCGAATGCACTCACTTGGGGTGTTGGGGCGACTGAATATGCCAATCTCATCAGCGCTGGATTTACCTCAATCAAGGTCCCTGAATCAATTCGCTTTGAATTGGTCGGCACACTCGTGCCGGGTTGCACCGCCAAAGACGTCATCCTCTACATCTTGGCAGACCATGCACGAGAAGAATTAACTTTGAATCGAAGTATGGAATTTGGTGGAGAAGGATTAGCGAGCCTTTCCGTTGATGAGCGAGCTACGCTCTGTAACATGGCCACAGAATGTTCTGGTCGAACTGGAATTTGTGAAGCAGATGACTCACTGTTCGATTGGATGATTAAATCTCAACCGCATTTAGATTTTGAGACTCAGAAGAGTCGGGCAGTTCATCCCGATGAAGGAGCTCAATACCATGGCGGAGTTCATACCATCAATATGTCAGAGATTCAACCAATGGTTGCTCACCCGGGTAACCCTGATGAAGGGATTCCGAGTGACCCAACCAACGGTGCAAACATTGCTGAAATTGGCGATGTATCCATCGATATCGCTTACGGCGGCTCATGCACTGCTGGGAAAGCCGATGATGTTGCCTACTATGCTCAAGTTTGCCAAGCTGCTGAAGACGCAGGTCTCGTAGTCAAGGATGGAGTTGATTTCTATATCCAATATGGATCTGGTATCGTTAAGGATTTGGCTGTCAATGAAGGATGGCATGACTTGTTCGGGCGAGTCGGCGTCAAACTCATCGATCCCGGTTGTGGCGCTTGTATTGGTGCAGGTCCAGGTGTATCAATCACTCCCGAACAAGTGACTGTATCGGCAATCAATCGGAATTTCCAAGGGCGTTCAGGGCCTGGTAAACTCTACCTCGCCAGCCCATTGACCGTTGCTGCATCTGCATTCATGGGAATCATTACCTCATGGCATGAAGAATTGTTTCAATGATTTGGAAGGACTCAAAGTCCTGAAAAAAGAAGTTCATTGATGATGTTCTGTCTTAGACATTAAAAACCGTCGAGCGGCATGGTTGCTTACCACAAAGGCCCGATGTCATTGGGACAAAGGAGGACCTGTGTTGGAGGAATACCATGACTGGCATCGCACAAAAACTCGCATCGAATCAAAAGCAAGTTGCAATTTCTGAGTTTTTTGAAAAGAATAAGCACTTTCTCGGGTTTGATTCGTTAGCTCGTTCACTCATCACTGCGGTAAAGGAAGCTGTAGATAATGCATTGGATGCATGCGAAGAAGCTCGTATTCTGCCAACCATTCGAATTCAAATCACTAAAGTTGATGCAAATAAGGACATCATCCGAATGGTTGTTGAAGATAACGGACCCGGAATACCTCAAAAGAGTATTGAGAAGGTCTTTGGACAGCTCCTTTTCGGTTCTCGTTTCCACGCCATTCGCCAATCACGAGGGCAACAAGGAATCGGAATTACTGGCGTAGTCATGTATTGTCAACTCACAACCGGTAGAACAACTCAT
>Ga0209711_10002726_pt1 | contig 15468 bp, 13 predicted proteins | sample ArcticOcean_MG_C_7_FD_187441 | JGI IMG/M metagenome (GOLD analysis project Ga0209711, IMG submission 187441) | Marine microbial communities from western Arctic Ocean - ArcticOcean_MG_CB11_88 (SPAdes) (version 2) | ecosystem: Environmental > Aquatic > Marine > Oceanic | place: Arctic Ocean... | reverse complement strand
TGATCAAGAAGTAACTCAAGTAATTGAAAAAGTGATTGGTGGAGTAGAAGGAGTAAAAAATATCAATTCGACATCAGAAAATGGCAGTAGTTCAATTAATGTTGAATTTAATACCGACATTAACCTAGATAATGCGGCCAATGATATAAGAGAAAGAGTTGCAAGAATTGTTGATAGGTTACCAAGTGAAGCTGATGCCCCTCAAATACTTAAACAGTCAGCAGGTTTTTCAACTACTATGTGGCTTGCTGTATCTTCTGCAACTTGGAGTGATTTAGAACTCGGAGATTATGTCGAAAGATATTTAGTAGATCAATTTTCAAGCGTTAAGAATGTAGGAACCATTAGAACTGGTGGTTTAAGAGATTTAAGTGTTAGAGTTTGGATAGATCCAATTAAACTAGCAGCATATAATTTAACTATTCAAGAAGTTGAGATAGCAATAAGAAAAGAAAATGTAAGTCTGCCAGCAGGTACCCTTGAAGCTAACAATATTGATTTAACACTAAATTTAGATAAATCATATGACGATATAAAAAAATTAAAAGCGTTACCTATAAAAAAAAATCAAAACAGCATTGTAAGACTTGCAGATGTTGCCAATATTGAGTTTGGTCCAGTTTCTGAAAAAAATCTTTTTAAGGCACAGAGCAAGGATGCTTTAAATTTAAAAACTGTAGGAATTGGTATTTATGCCAAAAGTGGTGCTTCAACAGTAGAGCTTTCTAAAGAAATAAGCAAAAAAATAGATGAAGTTAAAAAAACATTACCTGATGATCTCAATATAGAGGTGGCTTTTAATAGAGCAACCTATGTAGGTACCGCTATCAACGAAGTTTATAAAACTTTAATAATTGCTTTTATACTAGTGGTTATAATTATTTATTTATTTTTAGGAAACATAAAAGCGGTGATTGTTCCAGCAGTTGCATTACCAGTAAGTTTAATAGCATCTTTTTTAGGTCTTTACTTATTTGGCTTATCAATAAATATTTTTGTTTTATTAAGTTTTATTTTAGCAATTGGAATAATAACAGATGACTCAGTTATAATGACAGACGCAATCTATAGAAGAATTGAAAATGGAGAGAGTCCTTTAGTTGCGGCTTATAAGGGGTCAAAACAAATTAGTTTTGCAATCATTGCTACAACATTAATTCTAGTTGCAGTATTTATTCCTTTAATTTTTATTGATGGAATCGCGGGAACATTATTTAGAGAAACTGCAATTGCCTTATCTTTTTCTGTTGTAGTTTCATCTTTTGTTGCACTTACATTATCACCTATGCTAGCAAGTAAGTTTTTAAAGAAAGAACCAAAGCAAAATTTTATAGTTTTAAAATTTGACAAGTTTTTTAAATCATTATCAAAATTTTATGAAGAAACATTGAGCTATTGGCTAAATAAGAAAAAAATCATTACTTCATTTATTGTCTTCACTATTATTATCTCTAGTATTTTATTTCATTTTACAAAAAAAGAATTGTTACCTATGGAAGATAGAGGTGTATATCTTGTTCTTGGATTTACAGATGAAGGAAGTTCTTTTGAATATACTGAAAAAAGAGCAGAAGATGTTGAAAAAAGATTAATTCCACTTCTTCAGGCTGAGGATAGTCCCTATAAAAGATTTATAATGAGAGTGCCAGGTTTTGGTAGCAACCAAAATTCATTTAATAGTTTTATAATAATTGCACTATTAGATGAATGGGCAGATAGAAAGAAAAGTTCACAAACAATAATGAGGGAAGCAATTGGAAAAATTGTGACAGTGCCAGAAACTGTGGCTTTTCCAATTTCACCACAATCTATTAGAGTTTCTAGTTATAATAAACCAGTACAAATGGTCATACTAGGTAGCACTTATGAAGAATTAGAAGAAATACAATCTAAGGTTATTAGAAAGTTAAGACAAAATAAAAATTTATCAAGAATAGAATCTGACTATTCCAGAGATAAGCCTGAAATTAAATTAATTATAAATAAAAATAAAGCTAAAGACTTAGATATATCTACTGACTCAATTGGAAAAACTTTAGAAACCCTTTATGGTGGAAAAACTGTAACTAAATTTAATAGACTTGGTAAAGAATACCCAATTATACTTCAGCAGTACTTAGCAGATAGAAGATCTCAGGAAGGACTTTCTAAAATATTTGTTAGATCAGAAAGTACTAATAAATTAATTTCTTTAGCAAATTTAGTTGAATTCAGTGAGAAAGGGTCTGCAAAAAAATTAGCAAGATATAACAGGCAGAGAGCTGTAACTATTTCTGCAAATATATCACCATCCTACACACTTACTGAGGCAATTACATATTTAGAAAGAACTATGGATGAAGTCAGCCGTTCTAGTCAAATCGCATGGAAGGGTAAATCAGAAGAAATAAAAGAGACGAGCAATGAGTTGTTTGTTATTTTTGGATTAGCGTTCTTAACCGCATATTTAGTAATGGCTGCAACTTTTAATTCATTTATTCATCCATTTATTATCATGTTAACTGTGCCTCTTGCCTTGTTTGGAGGGTTGGTTTTTATCCTATTTTTAAATAGCTCTATTAATATCTTCTCACAAATAGCACTTGTTATTCTAATTGGAATATCCACTAAAAATAGTATTTTAATTGTTGATTATGCCAATCAGTTAAGAACAGCTGGTAAAAATATTGAAACGTCAGTTAAAGAAGCTTGTCAGTTAAGATTTAGACCAATAATGATGACATCTATAAGCACAATGATAGCCATGATACCTCTGGTAATAGGAAATATTGGCCCAGGTGCTGGAGAGGCGTCAAGATTAGCTGTGGGTGCTACTATTTTAGGTGGAATGATTATATCCACTTTCTTTACACTCTACGTTACTCCAACAATGTATTTAATATTAGCAAAAAATACAAAAAGAATAGATGCTGTTGATATTGAGTTAAAAAAGCAACTTCGTTAAAAAATAATATACTTATTTTTATTTAGTCTTTTCTGACATTTTTTTAATTGAGACTTATATTTATCTGACTGCTTCTTAACTTTTTTTGCTAATCCTATAACTTTTTGATTCTTCTTATAATTTTTATAAGCTCCCCACCCCTCATGGTAAGCTAGATATTGTCGAAAAGCATCTTGCTTGGATATTTTTAAAATGGTCTCTGTTTTATGCGTATACCAGCCTATAAAATCAACACTATCTTTAAATCTTGTTCGTCTCGCTAATTTATTTCCAGTTTCATTTTTATATTGCTTCCATGTACCCTTTACAGCTTGTGAATAACCAAAAGAACTTGATGGTCTTTTAAAGGGTATTACTTTAAATAGTTTTTGTCTTGCTGGTTTTGCTAACCAATCAAAATTTGACTCCATTTTAATTATTGCTAATTGTACATAAATTGGTGTTCCCCATCTTTTTTCAGTTTTTTTTACATATTTGTACCACAAGTATCTTTCATTAAATATTGAGCAGCTGTCAGATGTATTTGTAGGTACAGAAGAACAACCTGAAAAAAATAATATTAACAGAGTTAAAAAAATATTTCTAAGTTTAAACATATCTATTTTTAATCTTATAAACGACAATTACAAATATAAGACCAATAATATTTCCAAATAAATCACTCCACTCAAATCCTCTGTTTGGAATAATTAGGTGAAATAACTCTAAAATAATTGATAATAAAAATAGATATACAGTTAAAAATTTTATTTTTTTTGTGTTTTGGTAAGCAAAGAATCCTAAAGCTGTAAGAATAATAAAAACATAAAAATGATTAGAAGAAATCCAGTAATTAGAAGAAATCATAAGGTTTGGGGTTATTTGAGGTTGGATACGGCAATTATTATATATATAGCAACCAAATATGCTTCCTGGATATAGATAAAATATTATTAATATTAGGTTAACTGAATGAAATCCTAAAATTGAAAGTTTATTTTTAATCTTCATAATAATTTTATTTATTTTATCATTTTTATCAGTTATCAAAATATAACATATGCCTCATTTAATTCTAGTTAGACATGGACAAAGTGAATGGAACCTTGAAAAAAGATTTACAGGTTGGGTTGATATTGATCTTACTGGACAAGGAAAATTAGAGGCTTGCAAGTCTGGTGAGTACATTAAAGAACTAGAACTAAACATAGATTATTTTTTTTCATCTTTTCAGCTAAGAGCAATTAATACTCTAAAGCTCATTCAAGATACTTTAAGGGATAATAAGGAGCCTATAAGGGCATGGCAATTAAATGAAAGACATTATGGGGCATTAACCGGATTAAACAAAGATCAAATGAAGGAAAAGCTTGGTGGGGATAAAATTCATCAATTTAGAAGATTCTGGGATATAAAACCTGACCCTCTAAGTAGAAACAACCCATATCATCCTATAAATATTGATACATATAAAACTGTTCCCAGAGAGAAAATTCCAGATACAGAATCGCTTAAAGATACCTATGAAAGAGTAATGGAATATTACAACTCAAATATTCAAAATAAATTATTAGATAATAAAAATATTTTAATTTCAGCTCATGGTAATTCGATTAGGGCTTTATGTAAGTTTTTATTTAAATTGGATAATGGAAAAATATCTTTACTTGAAATACCAACAGGAAATCCACTTTTAATTAATCTAGACCCAAAGCTTAAAATTATTGAATGTAAATATTTAGATAAGGATAGAGCTAAAGATTTAATTGTTTTTTAACAATTCTTTGTAAATTTCAAGATTAGTTAAATGATAAAAATTTTCTAAACTCTCGTAGCCGTATAGTTTGTTTTCACTAATTAACTGACTCCAAATTTTTGATATTGAAAAATCATTAACTAAATGTGAATCAAATAAATCTTTATTGATTATTTGACAGCCAGTATAAATTAAATCATTTTGGGGATCTTTTTTAATTTTATTTTTTAAAAGATTGAAATCACCTTTTAATTTTTTATCAAAACTAAGATTTTTATTAACAAGTAAAAGTATATTTTTAATTTGATTAGTAAAATAAAAATCTTCCATACTTTTAATTGTTTCTAAATAACCTTGATTCCAAACAGTATCTGGGTTTAATATTAGAAAATCAAAATCATTTGAGGAGTTCATCATATTTAAAATTCCTCCCCCTGTATTTAAAATTTTTTTTCCATCATTGATTATTGTAATATCCAAATTAAATTTTTTTATCTCAACAAAACTTTCAATTTTTTCTTTTAAATAAAATGTATTTAATATTATTTTTTTTATTCCTAAAGATTTGATTAAATTGATACAGTTCTCAAGTAATGTAATTTCATTGACTTTCAATAAGGGCTTCGGCTCAACTAATGTTAGGGGGTTTAACCTCTTTCCATAGCCAGCACACAAGATTAATGCAGTGTTAATTTTCATTTAAGGTTTCTTATTTTCTTTGGAAAATTAATATCCAATACTTTTTTAAGGCCATCAAATATTTGATTATTTTGTGTTCTAAGTTCTATTAATTTCCAGGCGTGAGGTATTAGTTTTAAATATTTCTTCTTTTGATCTCTTGCAGCCAACCTTGCAAAAATTCCTATTATTTTCATATTTCTAACCACCGATAATATCTCGAAATCATTTAATAAAAGAACTTTATTAATTTTATTTTTGTTCAATTTTAAATAATAATTATAAATATTATCTTTAAATATTTTATTTGATTTAAATCTAACATCATCAATTAAAGATGCTAGATCATATGCTCTATTACCTATTAGGGCATCTTGTGTGTCAATAGTTGCAAATTTTTTTTTATGTCTCATTAAATTTGATACATGGAAATCTCTATGAACAAAAATTTCATTTTTTAACTTAAGATTAGATATTAAAAATTTTATCTGTTTATTTATCTCAATATTAATTGATGGTAATTTTTTTTTGGATATATATTTTTTTACATACCAGTCAGTAAATAATTTTGCTTCTTTAAATAATTTATTATTCTCATAAAGTGGTACTTTATAATTTTTTCCTTTAAAGTTTTTAATTATGTTTTGTTTGATCTTTTGAATTTCAATAAGTAAATCAATAGATTTTTTGTATAAATTAATTTTATTACTTCCACTTTTTCTTAATAGTTTAAATACAGTATCATCACCAAAATCCTCAATTTCTATAAAATTTTTTTTGTAATTTTCTTTATAAAGTTTTGGTGCTAAAATTTTATTATTAATCAACAAATTGTTTATAGCAGCATATATTAATAAGTTTTTTTCTTTTTCTTTCGTTGCGTAAACTATAATAGAATTTTTTTTATTATTTTTTTTCCTATAAAAAGATCTAAAAGATGCATCACCTTTAATTTTTTTTATTGTTAATTTAATTAATTTCATTGAATTTTTTTTCACTTAAACCTTTAATAGATAAAAATCTTTTGTTCATATCCTCTCCATATTCAAAGAATAGATCAATTTTATTGTCAATTTTATTGTCAATTTTTTCAGGCCACTCAATTAATGTAAGAACTTCTTTTTGATTTTCCAATAACCCAATATTTTTTATCTCATCACTATTTTTTAATCTGTACAAATCATAATGCTGGATTAGAAAAATTCCTACATCATATTCATTTACTAAGTTAAATGTTGGGCTAGTAACTTCTGTTTGATTTAAATGATTGTTAATTTGTAGACTGTTTACTAGATGTCTTATAAATGTTGTTTTTCCAACTCCAATTTCACCATGAAAAAAAACTACGTCACCTTTTTTTATTATTTTTGAAAAATTTTTTGCTAGTTCAGCTGTCTTAACTTCTAAAGAGATATCTATTATTTCGCTGTTAGTAGCGATATGCATCAGGTTTAAATGGACCTTCTGTTTCAACACTAATATAATCAGCTTGATCTTTTGATAATTTTGTAAGTTTTGCACCGACTTTCTTTAAGTGCAGCATAGCTACTTTTTCATCTAAATATTTCGGTAACACATAAACTTTATTTTCATATTTTTTATGGTTATCCCAAAGTTCTATTTGTGCCATTACTTGATTTGTAAATGATGCACTCATTACAAAACTTGGGTGTCCTGTAGCACATCCTAAATTAACCAATCTTCCTTTGGCTAAAAGAATAATTCTCTTTCCATCTACTAATTCTATCTCATCAACTTCTGGCTTAACTTCTGTCCATTTATAATTTTTTAAAGCTTCTACTTGGATCTCGTTATCAAAGTGACCAATATTACACAATATTGCTCTGTCTTTCATATTTCTCATATGATCTGCAGTAACAATGTCTATGTTGCCTGTGGCTGTAACAACAATATCCGCTTTATCAATTGCCTCGTCCATTAATACTACTTCGTACCCTTCCATTGCGGCTTGTAGCGCACAAATTGGGTCTGCTTCAGTAACCATAACTCTTGCACCACTTTGCCTTAAGGATGCGGCACTACCTTTTCCAACATCACCAAAACCTGCAACAATTGCAACTTTACCAGACATCATGACATCAGTAGCTCTTCGAATTCCATCTACTAAACTTTCTCTACAACCATACAAGTTGTCAAATTTTGATTTTGTAACTGAATCATTAACATTGATTGCTGGAATCATTAAAGACCCATCTTTTTCCATTTTATTTAATGCTTTAATTCCAGTTGTTGTTTCCTCTGAAACACCCTTTACTTCTTTCAATAAATCTTTGTAATCGCTATGCATCATTGCAGTCAAGTCACCACCATCATCCAATAGCATGTTTGCTTTCCAACCTTTTTTTCCTTCGATTGTTTGCCTTATACACCATATAGCTTCCTCTTCCGTTTCACCTTTCCAGGCAAAGACTGGTATTCCTGCTTTAGCTATTGCTGCCGCAGCATGATCCTGCGTTGAAAAAATATTACAAGATGACCACCTAACTTCAGCTCCAAGTTCTGTTAAAGTTTCAATTAAAACTGCTGTTTGGATTGTCATATGAAGACATCCTAGAATTTTTGCTCCTTTTAAAGGTGCTTTTCCTGAATACTCCTCTCTTAATGCCATTAATCCAGGCATTTCACTTTCTGCTATAGAAATTTCTTTTCTTCCAAATTCAGCTAGTGATATATCTTTTACTTTAAAATCATCCATTGCCGGATTTTATACAATAAAAATTTTATTAATCAACTTATGATTATAATTTAGGAAATATTATCTCTACATTTGCACCCTTTTGTGCAGTATTATTAGATGCATGAATAGTTGCACCATGCAAGTCTACAAGGTTTTTTACAATATTTAATCCCAAACCAGAATGTTCACCAAAATTGTCTGGCCTATTGGTATAAAATCTATCAAATATCTTTTTTGTGGTTGTTTCTTTGAATCCCTTGCCTTCATCAACAACCCTTAGGACAATCCTTTCATTCACATCTTTATAAATTTCAACTGAAATCTTTTGATTGTCATTACTGAATGAAATCGAGTTATCTAATAAATTTGCAATGATTTGTTCTATTCTATTTTCTATTCCACTTATAAGACATTCTTCTTCATTATTAAAATCATTTAGAATTATTTTAATACCTCTTTTCAATTCATAGATATTATTAAAATCATCAACGACAGATTTTACAATTAGTTTAAGGCTAATTCTTTTCATTTTTTCTCTACTAAGAGCAACTTCATCTTTTAGCATTTGAGAATAGTCAGTAATTAATCTTTCAATTCTTTGTACATCGTGATTAAGAATGTCTATCAATTTACTTCTTTGTGTCTGATCTTCAGTCTCATATAATATCTCTGTAGCACTCTTTAAAGATGTCAGTGGGTTTCTAATTTCGTGAACCAAGTCTGTAGAGAAGTTTTCTGCATGGGAAATTCTTTTTTGAAGCTCATTGGTCATATCGTCTAAAGAATTTGATAAAACGCCCAATTCATCATTTCTATTTTTAAGTTCATTTATGTTTGTTTTCTTTCTACTCTTATCTTTGATGATTTTTGTGTAGGCTACTAAATTTTTTATGGGTTTAAGAAAGTACTTATTTAAAACAAACGAAAATATAAAAATTACTATTCCAATAAAAATTGCTGTCCTTAATATAAAAGTTTTTCTTTCATTGATTGCAGACTTGATGTCGTTAGCATTTTCAGAAATTGCAAGGTAACCAATATTATTCTCATCTAATGTAACATTTTTTATAGTTGTGAGAATAAATTGATCATATCCTTCTTGAGTAAAAGTAAATACTTTTCCATAGTTTCTTGACTGTGAGTAATTTGTCAAAATATCTTTTAAAGAAATGGGTTTTTTTTTGTTTATGTCTTTTATTTCAGTTATTTTTTTACTTACATCTTTATCTAAAATTTCTAACTGGATCACATCCATTCTATTAGAAAAAGACCTTGGGTCTAAATCTAGTGTGTCAGTATCACCAACTTGGTTAAGTTGATTATCATATAAAATAACTCTGTCTAAATTTTGAAATAAAAACCTTGTAGAAAACAAAAATCTTCTGATATCTTCTTCTTCAAATTTAATGTTTAGTCTAAGAATGTGCTCTATTGTATTGTCTATTACCTGAATATGTTTAATTGTTTTTTTTTTTATCAAATTAGGCTTAACATTTCCAATGTATAAAAGTGTCAAACTACCAATAACTAAAAAAATTACTAAATTGATAAATAAAAATTTTTTTAAAATAGATAAATTTTTAAGAAAATTTTTGACCATTAACTAACGTTCCATCTGTATCCACTACCATATCTTGTTTCTATTGCAGTAAATTCAGCGTCAACCTTCTTGAATTTTTTTCTAATTCTCTTCACATGACTATCTATAGTTCTATCTTCAATATCAGTATCTTCTCTATATGCAATATCCATTAACTGAGCTCTTTCTTTAATTATACCTGGTCTTTTAGCTAATTCTTTTACTATCAAAAACTCTGTAGTGGTAAGCTTATCTGGCAATTGTTTACCATTCCATTCACACTCAAGTTGAGAAGGATCAAGCTTAAGTTTACCATGAGCAATAATATTTTTTGTTTCTTCTAAGTTTATGTTAATATCTTTTTTTCTAAGCTGAACCCTAATTCTCTCAATTAAAACTTTTATAGAAAAACCTCCTGATTTTTTTATAAAATCATCTGCACCTAATTTTAGACCTATTAACTCGTCTATCTCATCATCTTTTGATGTTAAAAAAATTACTGGCAAAGATGTTCTTTTTCTTAATTTTTTTAAAAGTTCTTCACCATCCATTTTTGGCATCTTGATATCAATCACTGCTAAGTCAGGTGGTGTTCTGAACAGCCCAATTAATGCACTTTCACCATCTATATAAGTTTGCACTTTAAATCCTTCTTTTTCCAGTGCAATACTTATGCTGGTAAGTATATTTCTATCATCATCTATTAAAGCTATTGTTTGTGTCTGCATAACTACTTTAAAAATACTAAATTGTTCTAATTTAGGCAATGCTCTTAAATTAGTGAAGTATTCCCCAATTATCACCAGTATTTATGTCTACAGTTAAAGGTATTGAAAATGAGTGCATATCACTTTCTGTAACACTAGTCATTTCTTCCTGTATAATTTTAGTTATAGCTTTAACCTCTTTTTCTGGAACTTCAAAAATTAATTCATCATGTATCTGTAACAGCATTTTTGATTTGTTATCTTTTAAAATTTCAAATTTTTTATTTACTCTAATCATTGCAAGCCTCATAATCTCTGAGGCTGAACCTTGAATAGGCGCATTAATTGTTGCTCTTTCTTGAAAATTTCTTACATTAAAATTTTTATCATTAATTCCATTAAAGTGTGATCTACGACCAAAAATATTATTTACATAACCACTTTTTCTACAAAACTTTATAGTGTCATCCATATAAATCTTTATTTCTGGAAATTTTGCAAAATAGGCATTTAAAAATTCATCTGCTTCATGATTTGAAACATTGATTTGCTTTGCAAGTCCGTATTGTGAAATACCATAGATAATACCAAAGTTTATTGCTTTAGCTTTTCTCCTCATATCTTGATCAACTTTTTTTATATCAATATTAAATACTTGGCTTGCTGTTAGCGAGTGAATATCCTCATTATTTTTAAATGCTTTTTTTAATTCTTTAACACCTGCCAAGTCTGCTAAGATTCTCATTTCAATTTGGTTGTAGTCAGCTGATATTAAAGTGAAGCCTTTTTCAGCTATAAATGCTTTTCTGATATCTTTACCATCATCTGACTTGATAGGAATATTTTGCAAATTTGGGTCACTAGAAGCAAGCCTTCCTGTTGTTGTGGCTGCTAATAAGAAAGAAGTGTGGACTCTTTTTGTTGTGGGATTAATATGCTCAGGTAAAGCATCTGAATAAGTATTTTTTAGTTTAGAACTTTGACGCCAATCCAAAATTAATTTTGGAAACTGATGCCCTTTAAAAGCTAAGTCTTCAAGCACACTTGCATTTGTAGCAAAGCTTCCTTTTCTAGTTTTCTTAAGTACAGCAATCTTTAAATCATTGTAAATTATTTCTCCTAATTGTTTTGGTGAAGCAATATTGAATTTTTTTTTTGAAATTTTAAAAACTTCTTTTTCTAATTTACTAATTTTTTTTTTAAATTTCTCAGACAATATCTTTAAAAATTTATTATCAATCTTTATTCCTTCAATTTCCATAAATGCTAATATCTTAATTAAAGGTTTTTCAAAAATTTCATAAATATTGGTTAATTTTTCTAATTTAAGATTTTTACTAAAAATTTTATATAATCTATAAGTAATATCTGCATCTTCTGCTGCATATTCCATAGCTTTATCGAGCTCTACATCGCTAAAATTGATTTCTTTTTTTCCAGTACCAACAATTTCTTTATATGAAATTGTTTTATGCTGTAGATGGATCTCAGATAATGTATCCATATTATGTCGATTTTTTCCAGCATCTAAAACATAGGACATTAGCATTGTATCTTCCATTGAGTTCATGTTTATCCCCTGTTTAAATAAAACAATAAAATCAAACTTAATATTTTGACCAATTTTTTTTACACTTTTATCTTCTAAAAGTGGTTTTAATTTTTTGATTACATTTTCTTTTTTTAGACATCCTTTAAACTTATGGCCTATTGGAATATAACAAGCTTTCCCAATTTTTGTGCTTAGCGAGATACCAACTAATTCTGCTTGATGTGCATCTAGCGAGCTAGTTTCAGTATCGATAGCTATTTCTCCAGCTTCTTCTGCTTCATTAACCCACTCATCTATTTGTTTTTCATTAATAATTAAATGATAATTTTTTTTACTTATAGTTTGTTGTTTTTCTATAGAAACTACACCTGTTTTGGCATCATCTAATATTGGTTCTCCATAGGCTGAAATGACAGAACTAAGGAGTCTATTAAATTCCATTTCTCTTAAAAATTTATATAACTTATCTTTGTCAATTTCTTTTAATTGAAACTCTTCTATCTTTCTTTCAACTGGAACATCTTTCATCAATGTTACTAATTTTTTACTAATTATTGCTTTGTCTTTGTTTTCTGTAAGTGTTTCTCTTCGCTTGTTTTGTTTTATCTCATGAGTATTTTCTAATAACTTTTCAAGAGTGCCATACTTATTAATAAGTTCTGCTGCAGTTTTAACTCCTATGCCTGGAACACCTGGTACGTTATCACTACTATCACCTGCTAACGATTGCACATCAATCACTTTTTCTGAGCTTACTCCAAATTTTTTTACTATATCTTCTGCAGTTATAAATTTGTTCTTCATTGGGTCAAATAAACGAACACCCTTTTTATAAAGTTGCATTAAATCTTTATCAGACGATACAATTGTTACCTTTGCTCCGTTAGCTAGAATTTGCTCTACATAAGTTGCTATTAAATCGTCCGCCTCATAATTAGAGAGATCAACAGATGGTAAATTAAAAGCAACAACTGATTTTCTTATATATTCAAACTGGGGTGCCAAATCATCTGGAGCTTCAGATCTATTTGCTTTATAATCAGAATAAATTTCATTTCTAAAAGTTTTTCTAGCTGCATCAAAAATTACAGCAAAGTGTGTTGGCTTTTGAAGATTGTCATTAGATTTTGAATCTTCTAATAATTTAAATAGCATACTGCAAAAACCACTAACTGCGCCTACTGGTAAACCATCACTCTTTCTTGTTAGAGGTGGTAATGCATAATAAGCTCTAAAGATATAACCCGAACCATCTATTAGATAAAAATGATCAGTTTTTTTTATTTTATCCATTAAATAATATTATCTTAAATATTTTAAATATTATAAATGTATTAACGCACATGGACAAAAAAAATATACTTTCTATCAAAAACTTAAAAAAAGTTTATTCAAATAAACAGGCGGAAGATGCACATGCTTTAAATGATTTAAACTTAGACGTGCAAGAAGGAGAAATTTTTGGTCTACTTGGTCCAAACGGTGCTGGCAAGACTACATTTATAAATATTGTAGCTGGCACAGTGATAAAAACAGCAGGACAAGTTACTGTGCGTGGCTTTGATCTAGATAAAGATTCAAGACAAGTTAGGGCGTCAGTAGGAATAGTGCCTCAAGAAGTTAATCTTGATCCTTTTTTTAGTCCTAGAAAATTATTAGAATTGCAAGCGGGGCTTTATGGAATAAAAGAAAAAGACAGAATTACAGACACTATTTTAGAGTTGGTATCATTAGAAAAACAAGCAAACAGCTATGCAAGAAGTTTATCTGGTGGAATGAAAAGAAGATTACTAATGGCTAAAGCTTTAGTTCATCAGCCTCCATTAGTTTTTTTAGATGAGCCTACTGCTGGTGTTGATGTTCAATTAAGACAGAATTTATGGAAAAATGTAAGATTACTTAATGATCTTGGTGTAACTATTATCTTAACAACTCATTATCTTGAAGAGGCTGAGGAAATGTGTGATCGAATAGCTATTCTCAATAAAGGAAATATCGTGACCCTTGATAGCACTAAAAATCTTCTAGATAAGATCCAAACAAAAAAAGTTACTTTTAAAACTGACAAAAAAATTGATATAAAGAATGAAGATTTACCTTCTTTAAAATTAATATCAAAATCAGAAACAGAAATTTGTGTCTCTTACGAAAAAAGTAAAATTAATATGGAAAATTTAATTAATCTAATTAAGAAAAATAATGCTAAAATTTTAGATATATCGACTGATGATGGTGATTTAGAGGATGTTTTTTTAAGATTAATAAAAAACTAGATTATTACAATAATAAATAGTAAATTTAAATAATGGAACTATTAAAAACTAATTCAACTCAAAAAACTTTAAAAGTATTTTTAATAGTTTTTTTAGGAACTGTTTTTCTGACTATTTCAGCTAAATTAAAAATACCTTTTTATCCTGTGCCAATGACAATGCAAACTTTTGTTGTTCTTTTTTTAGGATTAGCCTTTGGATATAAAATTGGTCTTGCAACAATTGGTGTCTATCTTCTAGAGGGCATTATTGGAATGCCTGTATTTTCTAATTCACCTGAAAAAGGTGTGGGCTTAATCTACTTTACAGGTCCTACGATGGGTTACTTGGTGGGGTTTTTATTGGCTACATTTTTTGCAGGTTATTTAAATTTTAAAAAAAATATTTTTATAATTTTTTGTAAGCTGGTATTTGCTGTTTCAACAATCTATTTTCTTGGGGCTCTTTGGCTTGGGATTTTGATTGGGTGGGATAAACCAATACTTCAATTAGGTGTTACGCCTTTTTTATTAGCTGAATTGTTTAAAATCTGTCTATTAGCCTTATTAACTAAAAAATTTATTAAGTTTAGAAAATTTATCTAGGTGATCTTTTAGACAATATTCTTTGCAAAGTTCTTCTGTGCATTTTAAGTCTTCTAGCTGTTTCAGAAACATTTCTATTACATAGTTCAAAAACTCTGTGAATGTGTTCCCATTTAACTCTATCTGCTGACATAGGGTCTTCAGGAGGTTCTGCTTTTTTTTCTGGGTCAGCTAATAATGCTTTTTCAACATCTTCTGCATCAGCTGGTTTTGCAAGGTAGTCAATTGCACCCTCTTTAATTGCTGCTACAGCCGTCGGTATATTTCCATAGCCAGTTAACATAATAATTCTACTACTTGGGTTAGAGATTTGTATTTGTTTTACTACTTCAAGCCCATTACCATCAGCTAACCTTAGGTCTACTACTGCAAAAGCAGGTTTTTTCTCTTTAACTAATTGAATCCCTTTTTGTACACCCTCAGCTTGAAAAACTTCGAATCCTTTTTTAATCATTGCTCGTGAAAGTCGCTCCCTGAAAGGGTTATCGTCATCGACAATTAGTAAAGTTTTACTGTCAAAATCACTTAGTTTTTTTAGATTAGAAATTTGAACCATAGGTCGGATATGGAGATTAATATTTAAATTTCAATACCTATTATTTGCTTTACATCAATTAAGTATTGCCTTAATTGCATAATTTATATGAAAGTTTTTAGTATTTAAAAACTTTTTTTTATTAAATTTTTTTTGGAGACATAATGCAAAAATTTAAAACAG
>Ga0209711_10002720_pt1 | contig 15480 bp, 10 predicted proteins | sample ArcticOcean_MG_C_7_FD_187441 | JGI IMG/M metagenome (GOLD analysis project Ga0209711, IMG submission 187441) | Marine microbial communities from western Arctic Ocean - ArcticOcean_MG_CB11_88 (SPAdes) (version 2) | ecosystem: Environmental > Aquatic > Marine > Oceanic | place: Arctic Ocean... | reverse complement strand
AATGGCGTTTCTCTTTGCAGAATACAAAGTACTTACTGTGTTCGTCATTGTAGTCGGTGCTGTTTTAGCGTTTGTAAACGATGTTGAGACCTCAGCCGCCTTCTTTGCAGGTGCGATTGCTTCAGTTATTGCCGGATTCTCGGGAATGCGTGCGGCTACTTCTGCGAATGGCCGAACCACAATGGCTGCCAAGAATGAAGGCAAAGCCGGTGCTTTGGCAGTATCCTATAACGGTGGAGCCGTCATGGGTCTTTCTGTTGGCGGACTTGGTCTGCTTGGAATATCTCTCGTTGCATACTGGCTCGGTGCCGGAGAGGAGGGTTCTAACCTTTCTTCAGCAGCAGGATTTGGAATGGGTGCTTCATCTATCGCTCTTTTCGCTCGAGTCGGTGGCGGTATCTACACCAAAGCTGCGGACGTCGGTGCTGACCTTGTCGGTAAAGTTGAAGCAGGTATTCCTGAAGATGACCCACGTAACCCTGGTGTTATCGCAGATAACGTCGGAGACAATGTTGGTGACGTCGCTGGAATGGGTGCTGACATCTTCGAATCCTTCGTAGGTTCAATCATCGCTGCAATGATTATTGCAAGCAATTCAGCGGACATGGGAGTCGATTACGTCATGATGCCAATCATGCTCGGCCTCATCGGTTACCTCGCTTCGATTGTTGGTGTGTTCTCTATGTTTATTCTCAAGAACGGTAAAGATGCAGCAGCAGCACTTCGAAACACCACATTCATCGCTGCGGTTCTGTTTTGGTTCGGCGGCTATATGTCTCTTTCAGAAGGCCCTCTTGGCCAAGGACTCATCGATGTCGATATAGGCGTCATGCATTCAGTGGTTCTCGGCAGTGTTGTCGGAATCTTCATTGGTCTGGTTACAGAATATTATACTGGAATTGAACCAATCTTTGGAATCAAACCAAAGGCCATCCAGCACATTGGTGAAATGTCGAAAACCGGTCCTGCTACCAATGCGATTGCAGGTCTTTCAGTCGGTATGATGTCAACTTTCGTTCCAATCTTGTTGATTGCCGCTGGTATCCTTGGCGCAAACCAATTTGGTGGCGAAATGTATGGTCTCTACTGTATCGCAATGGCTGCAATGGGTATGCTTGCTACAGTAGGTGTTACCATGACAGTCGATGCTTACGGACCAGTTGCAGACAACGCAGGTGGAATCGCAGAGATGAGCGGCCTTGGGCCGGAAGTCCGAGCAATTACTGATGAACTCGATTCAATTGGAAACACTACCGCCGCAGTCGGCAAAGGATTCGCAATTGGTTCCGCTGCTTTGACTGCACTTGCTTTATTCGCTGCTTATATAGCCGCAATTACGAGTTTGGGTACAGAAACTTTGAATTTGTCACTCGACAACCCAATGGTTGTCATTGGACTTCTCATTGGCGGTGGACTGCCGTTTGTAGTCGCTGCTATGACCATGACTTCTGTCGGAAAGGCAGCAGGGGATATGGTAGTTGAGATCCGACGCCAATTTGCTGTCATGCGGGAAACTTTAGCAAAGGACTCTTCCTTTGAAGGTGATTTAGAAGATGTTACATCTTGGCCTGAAAAGATCATCGCCGGAGATACGACCTATCCAGATTCTCAATTATGTGTTGATATTTCAACCAAGGCTGCCCTTCGAGAGATGGTTGGCCCTGGTGTTGTTGCAATCCTTGCTCCAGTCATCGTTGGAATGGTTCTTGGCTGGGACGCACTCGGCGGTCTTCTTGCAGGTTCTTTGGTTACAGGCGTTCTCATGGCTTTGTTCATGGCTAACGCTGGTGGTGCTTGGGATAATGCAAAGAAAGCAATCGAACAAGGTCACATTGAAGGCGCTAAGAAAGGCGATGACGCACACGAAGCGTCAGTTATCGGAGATACCATCGGTGACCCATTCAAGGACACCTCAGGCCCGTCACTCAATATTCTCATCAAATTGATGTCAATTGTTGCAGTAGTACTTGCTGGAACAGGTGAACTATCTCAATCTGGTCTTCTTTGAACTTGAAATTGTTCAAAATATTGAGCGTTACCCTTTCAACGGGTGAGCAGTAGGGATGTCTATGCGAGTACCATTGTTGTTGACGGCATTGATGTTATCACTATCATTAGCGGGATGCTTAGATGGTGGAGATGTACCTTCATCAATAGGTGATACGACTGCCGATGAAATCGATTTACCTGTTTGGGAAATCGGTGACCAATGGCTGTATTCATTCGTAACGCCTCAATTTGGTGAGGATAGTGCTAGGCTTGTTGTCGCAGAAATAGATGACGGGGAACAAGAGTACTTGCTGGGCATCTCAAGTGAAAGAGAAGCACAACGACACGCAGTCATCAATCACAACCCCTTCCTTGGGCGCATCACGATCGATGGTCTGTCAGTCTTTGAAGAAGGTGAGCCACAGCAAGTATTCAATTTCCCTTGGAAAAACGGACAGCAATGGAGTTTCAATCTATTCGGAATCTCATGGGATGCTGAAACGATTAATATCTATAATGGCGTTGCAAATGTAGTCGCAACTTCAGATGATGGTCAGCAATTAGAATACGAATTTTCTGGAAGAAGAGGATTTGTCGAATCATTGGTTTGGACCAATGATACCGGGGTAGAACAACTGCGCATGACACTAACCTTGAACAAAAAGGGCTATGATGGAGATGTGTTCTTCTATAGGGCTAGAGATTTACTTGATGAAAGATATGAAAACAGTCAAAATGAGATATATGACACTTTCTTCGATAGTGGACACCCAAGCGGAGAAGATTGGAATGTATTGGTATGGTATTTAGATGTTGAAATCTCGAATGGTGGCGGCTCAGGTTCATTGACGATGAAAGATCATGCAGGTGCAAGCCCACTGACTCGGGCATGGGGCGCTGGTGCAACCGAGAAAGGTGCTATTGGCACGATTCCAAGTAATTCTGGTGAATATTCGCTGACGGTTACAGCACGTGGACAAGGCACTTTTATTCATTTGAAAGTTGCTGGTGCATTGGTTACCCAATGGACTTTATGAGCCGTATTATTCGGTGATGAGGTGATTCAATGCCAACTCTCATCTTGATGCACGGTATGACTGGTGATGCCAGCATGATGCGGCCATTCGCAGAAAAGATATGTCCAGAAGGGTGGACACTTCTCATTCCAGAGGGTCGCTTTCCCCATCCAGCAAGAGGCAGAACTTGGTGGAGATACGAAGATTATGATGCAGATACAACCCGTAGATCTAATCTTTCGCGCATTGAACTGATAGATGTAGATTCAAGTTTATCGCAATTGGAGAAGTTAATTTCTCAAAATGCACCTCTAGGGCCTCTCGTTATCGGTGGTTTTAGTCAAGGTGGGGCGATGGCTCAAGAAATCCTCCAGCTCCCCATAGCCGACCGTATAGTCGGATTAATCTGCATTGGAACTAGATTGGTAAGGCCAATGGAATTACGGATACGCCTTGAAGAGTTAGATCGGAAAAGGTTATTTTGGATGCATGGTGAAAGAGATATAAGAGTTCCAATTGAAGATGGATGGGCTGTTGCACATCTGTTTGAAACCGCTGGTTGGGCAGTTGAACTTGTAGAGCACAAGAAAGGACACATGATCCCTATCGAGCATCACAATGAGATAACTGAATGGCTAAAGACCTTTGAGTGATTACTTTTTGAGATAACTATTAGTCTCATCAAAACCGCCAATATACATTGGTGTTTCACCGCGTAAATCAAAGATAACCGGTACAGTTCTTCGCCCAGTTGTAATTACTACCTCATTTCTAATATCCGGGTGCTCATCAAAATTTATTTCCTTGAAAGTTAGATTTTTCTGCTTGAACATTCGCTTTGCAGCCATACAATATCCACAAAAATTGCCAGTGTATATCAAAAAATCAGTACCGGCTTCAGCAGCATGGCCTATGATTAACTCTTCACTCATACCTATGTCAAAAGTCAATCCCTTTTGAACCTATGTCGTTTTATCAAATCAAAAAGATTATTCTTTGTTATCTCTAAGCATTATAGATGCCTTAACTACGCTCTGAGCCAACTCTGCTACTCTTTGAGCAACGTCTGCATCAGTGAGGTTATTATCGCCATCAAACGCTTCCTTAACCTTGCCAACTGCGACTTGTTCTGGTACGCACCATCCGTGAATCCATCTTACAGCAATGCGCATATGGTTGAGCGTATTGGAATTAGTAATCCCACCTAGTGTAGACATTAATCCAAACGCCTTTCCACCAACATGATCTTTGTAGATCCAATCGAGTGTATTTTTCATAACACCAGACATAGTTCCATGATATTCAGGTGATGTCAAAATATATCCATCACACTCAATTGCAAGCGCTTGCAACTCTTTGACATTACTATCGTCCCAACTTCCTTCTGCACCAACTAATGGTAGAGGTTTTTCAGCCAAATCCCAGACGTGAACTTCCGCACCTAATGCCTTACACTCATCGAGTGCTACAGAGAGGAGTAGTCCATTTTTTGAAGTAAGTCCGTATGAACCAGAGAGTCCAAGAATCTTGACAGGTGTTGCGCTCATGATACTGGCACAAGCGCTTGGTGTATCAATATTACAGTATGATTTTTGATGATTAATCAGAACTAAAGCAAGAGAATATTCGGTTTGTTGTCATTGTAAAATAAAAAAATATCCAAGGGCAACAGCCCCTCAGCACAGCGTTTTTTTCGCAATTAGATGCTCGTGCCGGGATTCGAACCCGGGTCGGCGGGATGAAAACCCACTATGATGGACCTAGCTACACCACACGAGCGACAGCCTGCCCACCCACAACCCGTTGATAACACTTCACCTTTGTTTACCGGCTTTTTTTATTGTTAGTTGCGCCTCAGTATATCATTCGGAGCTAAGTATCTGCTCTCCGAGACCATTCCACCATAGCCATGCATACCAGGTTACTATCGCAGAACATATCAGAGCGATTGCCAACATTATCTCATGATCAAGGAACCAAATCATAGTATCAAGTGCTTGTTGGCCGTAGAATCCAATCAACAATGCCTCAACTCCAAACCTTAGACCACGTCCAGCAAGACCTGCAGCCACAAAGGACTTCTTTTCCATATTGGTCATTCCAGCAATCCATCCAAATACTTTGTAAGGAATTGGCGAGAAAGCGGCGATAAAGATTCCAATAGTTCCGTATTTTTCGCTTAAAAATATGAGTTTTGAGACATGTTTTGGTTTTGCAAAGCGATGCATCAACGGATTGCCCCATCGCCCACCAATCCAATAACCTACAATTGAACCGAGTACTGAAGATATTGTCACTACCAACCATAGCCAAATGATAGTTGGTGTATTGCCCATTTCGGCAACCAACATCGGTAGGTAGACTAAATCTGGAGGAACTGGCTGAATTATTGCTTCAGTAAATGAAATCACAGCCAAACTTGCAGGCCCAAAAACATCGAAGGCGTCAATGACCGACTCCTTCCATGACATATGCTTGGCTTTGCGGTCCTTCTCATCAATGTGTGGGTATGCGGTGTCTTGATGAGGGTTGTTCGCACAGGCTTAGAGTAATGCGAGTTCTTGATACAGCGGCTTTGCTATATTGGCCAATGGATAAATTGGCAGGTGGTATATGTGCAGAATCACAAAAAGAAGAACTTGAAAAAGTTTCTGCACAGCGTTCAATGTTGATTGGCGCAGCCGATATTGATTGGAGAGATGTAGCGCAGTCATGGATACAAGAAGCCAAAATAGTTGCTGCGAAGAGTGGAGACTTACCACGATTATCCGATGTTGATTTGGATTTATTGGCCCTCACAATTGCCTTGGATGCAACTTTGTACACTGACGATTATCGTCTTCAAAACGCAGTTAAAAATGCTGGTGGAAAAATTGAGAATGTTGGTCAAAGCGGTGCAAAGAAAGTTTGGCGTTGGCATTTACGTTGTGAGGGATGCCGTGCAACAATAGATGTTCCTGCAAATGTTGACCGATCCAAAAAAGGACCGGTTGCTGAATGTGAAATATGCGGCTCGCCAATGCATATCAAACGTAAATCCTGAATATTCAGTGACTTATTCTTCTGAGTCAAGTGCTTCAAGTGCTGATACTTTCTTTTCAAGATCGGCGCTTTTCATGCCAGCAGGGTTGATTCCAACTACCTTGGCTCTTTCTGCTAATGCTTGTTCAGGGGTGCGACCACCAGCTTCTAAATCGGTAAGAGTATCTCTTGCATTATTGGTTTGAGCTAAACCTTTTTGAAATTCGCCTTTGCTTTGACCCAATGCTCTGGCCATTTTAGGAAGTCGCTCTGCTCCAAATAGGATAAAGAATAATCCTAAAAGAATAACTAATTCTAGGGGTCCTGGACTAAATGCCATATTGCTTCCTCATTCTATGGTAACGGCCCTTCTTTGTTGAAGTCTTCGCTCTAAATTGCTCCTTAACCGCCGGAAACTGGAGGTAGTAATGCGATTTCATCTCCATGATTTGGAATCGATTGTAATTTACAAACTTCACCATTAAGGGCAACGATTAATCCCATTTCCAACCACTTCGCAACACCAAGTTGTTGCACATAATATTCAATTGATTTACCTTCAACATAAGCACATTGCAGATTTCTTGCAGATAACTCTTCAGCTAAGGGACCAAAGGCGATAATCTGTAATACATCATTGGCCATGTATCAACGCTCTAAGCGGTAGTTTATCAACGCGTTCTGTTGTGCAATAATCATGCGAACTACGATGGAAGCCAGAGCATTGTGGAAGGTATACCAAAGCGGCGACAATATGGTACAAGCAGTTCGCGGTATCGATATCAAATTATTACAAGGAGAAATGGTTGCAATAATGGGTCCTTCGGGCTGTGGAAAAACAACACTGCTCAATGTTTTATCAGGAATAGATGAACCTAGTTCCGGTCAAGTATTAGTTGATGGTAAGCAATTATTCGGTATTTCCGACGATGAAAGAACAGAGATGAGAGCGCATAATTTCGGATTCATCTTCCAAAATTTCAATCTATTGCCGGTATTATCTGCGGTTGAAAATGTTGAACTCCCATTGTTATTGATCGGGACTGCAAGTTCAGAGGCAAGAGAAGGGGCTCTCAAGGCACTAGCATCAGTCGGCTTGGAAGACCGAGCCAATCATAGGCCATCAGAACTTTCGGGAGGTCAGCAACAAAGAGTAGCAATCGCTAGAGCGATCGTTCATTCACCTTCAGTAATCCTCTGTGATGAACCAACAGGAAATCTCGACAGTGGTACTTCGGGAGAAGTCATGAAATTGTTGAAGCAAATCAATATTGAAAATAATTCATTGTTATTATTGGTAACTCACGATATTAAAATCGCACAACAATGCGATAGGATTCTACAGATGGATGATGGAATTATCATCAACGATAACTCTGAGGAGGAGTGATTCTGCTTCTGCCAATGCTCATCATCAGTGTAATAATACTGGTGCCCAGTTTGATTTCAGTCTATGGTTTAGGGCGCAGAAAACAACTTGGATGGGGCAAAATAAGTTTATTGATTTTTGGACCGATAGTGGATGCATTGCTAGTATTTTTCCTGTTAAATTGGTTGCAATTATCAACCATAAATCAGTGGGTTGGTGCTTTGAGCGTTGCTTTATTGAGTCATGTGTTAATCCAGCCGTTATTGGTGCCACAACGACTGGTTGTCTGGAGGCTAGCAAGTCAAAATGTATTGCGCAGAAAAAGACAGGCTGCTTTACTATTAGCGGGCCTTGTAATCGCTAGCGCGATTATTACTTCTTCATTAGTTGTCGGTGATTCGCTAGATGAGACAGTCAGATGGGAAGTTGAAGTCGCCTATGATGAAACAGATCTAATGATTTCAGGGTTTGACCCATACACTGGTGCTAAAGTTGAATTTTCCCAACAAATGGCTGAGGATATTTGGCAAGAGATTAGCACTACAGATTCGCTGAAAGATAAAATTGAAGGTCGTCAATATGGATATTCAACATCTGTAAGTGCCAGTTCGCAAAATGGTAACTCAAATCCAAATATCGCTTGGTTTGCAAGAAACGCCACAGTTGATTCTGAAATGATTTGGTCTGATATAGGTGATAAAGGACTGAGATTCTCACATTTATATGAGCAAAATGTTAATTTTGATGAAACACAGATTTCTAGTCAAGCGTATATTGCGGTTGATACTGTCTTTGCAGAAGAACTAGAGGTCAACGTAGGTGATTTAGTTGAGGTTGATTGGTTTGTTAGCGAAGATGGAAAAAGAGTTCGCAAAGAAGGAACATTCCAAATCCTTGAAATTGTAAAAAATGTGGGCCAGGGGGCGAGAGGTGGCACGAGGACTGCAACTATATTCACCGATTTATCAACTTCTCAAACCCTTCATTCACTTGATCATAAAATCAATAATGTTGCATTTTCCTTAGATGATTCTTTAACATCTCGTAAGCAAATAGATCCGCTATTGGAACAGGTTGAGGAAATAATTAACAAACACATAAAGACATTAGATGTTGGATTGGACTTGACAGTTGAAGAGTCTTCAGGAGCTCTCACAATCTCGTCAACAGCAGGTTTAGGCCGTGTAAACGGGGAAGATGTATCTGCTCTTAGAGAAAACCTCACAACTCTTTCCCCCGATAGCGTGATGATGGAAATATTGCAAGTTCCATTGATCGATGTACAATTTGAGGATGAGCAATTGATTACACTCAGTGATTCAACTGTTACCAACCTCTACAAAGGAGAAAGAGGGCTATGGCACACCAGTGCTAACGGCGTTGGATTCCAAATAGAGGGTGCAGGAGATGCTTGGATTTGGAGAGCACCAGACGAAGGACTGCTAGGTGATTTTGCACTATCACCAGATGGAGTGCAAGGATTGATTTCCCACCAAAACGATTTGTTTTTGGCATCAGAAAAGGATTTAAATTCCGATTATGTAGAATCATTTTCAAGTAAAAATGAGATTCTGTCAATTTCTGCATCTTACCAATCAAACATAACAGATGAATACCAATGGTTAGTAATTAGTGAAGGTAATGATTCAATAGCCATTCAATCATTCGACAGTGATTTGCAATCTCTTGCACCAGCAGTGGATGTCATGGAGAACTCTGGGCGGATTCTATCGAGCGATTTTGTTGCCAACGAACAAGGACTACACCTAATTATTTCTGGATTACTTAGCGACGAATATTACAAGGCTGAAAATACTTTCATGAATGGTTCATTTACAGGGACTTTTGTAATACAACCACAATCCTCTTCATTTCCAACTCAAACCATTTCTCAGATTGAAGGCACGATAGCAGAATCATGTGACTCAACAACATCAATACAATTTGAAAATGATCAAAACTGGTGTTCTTACGAAAATGGTTTACTGCGATTTAATGATAATCTAAAGATAGAATCTATCCGCTTACCATTACTTTCAGATGCGCCTGGAATAGGTGCAATGCCACAGATGTTTTTGGCATTTGGAGGCAGCAACTCAACATTATCAGTTGATGATGGAAGTGTGTTATTGTCGACGAGAATGAATGAACTTGAATCACTTGATAATGAGAGCCAGTTTTGGGTTAAAGGTGTGCTGCCATATGCCTTTGGAAACAGCTCTGCAACTCGGTTAATCTATGATGGACAATACAGTTCAGTGCAAGGTTTTGAGACATTGGAACAACTCGATTCTATAGTGTTGGGATTAGTCTCATTAAATGATGCAGAAGAATTAGCATTAGCCGCCGATGATGAGCGCTCAATATTGCTAATATCTGGTGGAGGTTTGAGTCCTAATTCAACAACCGATCAACAGGTCATTGCTGCAATTCAAATGTGGTTTGATGAGAGGTCAACAATGGAAGATAATAACCTCATATTATCTCCTGTTAAATTGCAATCAGCGGAAGCAGCAGCAGAAACAAGTGGCGTAATGGCCGCAATGTTCCTCGTTTTCGGTTCATTCACCATCGCTGCAGGAATATTGCTGGTTCTAACAATTATAATGATGCTTTCCGAATCACGTAGGGAAGAAATGGGCACGATAAGAGCTCTCGGCCTAAAGAAAGCAGATGCAAGGGCACTAGCGGTACAAGAAGGGGTGTTAGTTGCAAGCGTTGCAGGATTGATAGGTTCTATTCTCGGTTTGTTATTGGCCTGGTTGATAAGTATTGGATTCTCAAATATTTTCTCTTCGGTTGGAGCGGGTTTATTTCGTTTCAGTTGGACAATAGATTCGGTTCTTTCGGGATGGGCTTGGGGATTCCTCATAGCGATCATAACACTTTGGGCCACCGCTATATGGTCTTCAAACCTGAACATAGTTCAAGCCCTCCGCGGTACCGCTAAAATCGATAATGAAGGAGTTCCTTGGACGCTATTGCTCATCCAGATAATAATGGCAGGAGGCCTTGCGATATGCGCTCTTGGCCTAGCCTTAGTAGGCTTTGGAAATGGTTTATCCTATATTTTGTGGGTAGGGGCAGGAATTTGTCTTATTATCATGCTAACCCCTGTATTGACTTGGCAATTGGTACTAAAAATGAAGGGTAAATCAAACTTCATAACCAACTTAGCGCGTCACAGAGGAAGAAATACACTTGGATTAACAGGGGTTTTACTATTACTTTGGACTTTGCTATTAGCACCAATTGACCCAGTGAGGGCGATGGCAACACCTAATGAATTTGCTTTTATCACCCTAGGGCTAATAGAAGTATTCGCAGGGGTATTGGTTCTAACCAGTTTAGCACCCCTTGCTGTGCAACGAATTGGTAAGGCTAAATTGCTAACAAAGCGCTTAGGCCCGGTAATTCCTGTTGCACTTGCCCATCCTCTATCAACTCCAATGCGTACTGCAGTAGTGATGGGAATGTTCTCAATAACTGTATTTTCAGTAATTGTCTTAGGGGGCTATGCCGAGCAATTTGAAAATTATTCAGGGGATTTCGTGTACGAAGCAGAAGGTGAATTTGAGATATTATTGATGGCTCCTGCATCAAGGCCTCTACAATTACAAGAAAATCATTTAGATTGGAACCTAAATGCAACAGATCAATCGATGATAGATGCCACGGGTGGAGTTTATCGTTCAACTGTTTTCATAGAGGATTCAGAAGGTGAATCTATGCCATATCTTTTACGTGGTTTTGATGAAGGTTTTTCACAACATGGAGGACTTCCTCTTCACATTTGGGATGAAAGTTTAGGGGTTACTGAAAAAGATGCATGGAATTCAATTGGAAATCGTAACGACATAGTCTTCATTGATGCTTCCTTCGGACTAGAATCTGCTTCGGGGGAAACTGCCATTGTTCCGTTGAGTTTTTCAATTGGAGATTCAATTTTACTAATTGAAAGTTCCAACCCTGCAAATACTAGAATTGTTCAAGTAGGTGGCTTCTTAGAACAGTCCTCATATTTGTTTTCTGCAGGCATCTGGATGAATGAAGAAGTGGTTGAGCAACAATTCTCTGGAAAGTTAGAAAGGTTGTATGTCAGTGTTCCTGATAATGCGAAACCGAGTGAAGATTTCGATACTTCTAATCTAAAGTCATTTTCAGTGACAGGGAAGCCGAGTGATGCGAGATTCGCAGCAGCTGAGGTTGCTGAAAATCTTGAACAAGATCTATCTGGTGAAGGAGTCACCGTGTTGATACTTTCTGACGAAGTAATGTTAATACAATCTCTTGTTCTAGCAATCTTGGCCATTTTTGAAGGATATTTAGCACTCGGTTTGATAGTTGGCATCGCTGGAATAGGGGTGGTGACGGTTCGTTCCGTATCAGAAAGGAAACGTACAATTGGTGTCCTCAGGGCCTTAGGCTATCGTTCACGTATGGTGACAATTTCATTCCTGATCGAAGTATCATGGGTTTCAGTTCTTGGAATGTTGAATGGTGTCATCGTGGCAATAGGCTTCCATCGAGCACTCTATACGGCATTTTGGCAGTCCCAGGGGGCTGAATTCACCTTGCCATGGGATTCTATACTAATCGTATTTTTCGGCGGCTGGTTGTTGGTACTAATCGCTACAGCAGTTCCTGTTAGCAGAGCGGCAAAAATTTCACCTGCTGCGGCATTGAGAGATTACTAATTTTTTAGAGGTATTGTTGTCAAAATGGAATGATATTCCTTACTTGTTGCTATTTTAATTGAATAATTAAGATAGATTTCAACTAGCCGCCGCAAAGCACAAAACATTACAAATATTTTGCTCTATTTAGCAATGGAATCGCTATGCTAAGTATAATCATGTTCAGTACTTGATACATTGATTGTCTTAATTTGTTCAGTGCTCAGGTTGACTATAGTATAAATACAAAGCATGAAGTGGTGTTATTCACCGAACCAACGGAGGTATGAATATGCGAAATATAACCCCTATGATTCTCGTCGCTTTGATGCTAGCAAGTATTTTTGCTAGTATTGACTTTGTCGAGCTTGAAGAAACCGTGGTAATTGAAGAAACAGGTGCCCGTTCAGGCGCTGATGCTGAAGCAATTGCCATTACATCACCGAAAGAAACAAGTTGTAACAACAACGGTTGTAGAAACGAACTAAAAGTTGGTGAAGCTACAACCTTTGCTGCATTCATTAAGAATAGCGGCGATGCTGCGATCGAGGAGATGGGTTACACTGTAACTGTCTATTCCAACGATGGTAGTGGTAATGCTGGAGCAGTCATACTAGATGCAAATGGTGACGATCTAAGTTGGGATAATGGAAACGTTATCTGCGACGATATTCTCGCTTGTCCAATTTCTAGCCTCGCTGCAGGAGCAATCCTCGGTGGAGGAAAAACAACTCTTCAACAGGAGAATGGAGATAATATTCAATGGACTCCAGTAGCTGGATTCTATGTGATTGAAGTCGTAGTCAATGCTATTGGCGATGTAGATCCAGGTAACGATGTTCAACAAATTGTTGTTAATGTCGTAGACTGGGTTGATATTGCAGTTGACTTGTCCTGGGATGGGCAGGATTCAGATTTGATGATCGGTTCGGGTACCAAAGATTTTACCCTAACTGTTACATCCAATGGTTCAGCATTTAATGGATTTAATCCTAGAAATGTTACAGTTCAACTAGATATTCGCGGAGATCTCACAGCAGCCTCATCAACAACAACCGGTGAAGATTTATGGGATAATGGCGGAATTTCAACCTTAGTCGCTTCAACAACCACCCGAGACGAAGAAACCTTCCGACACGGTGAAGATCCAAATAATGTTACAACCGCTACAAGGGATGTATTGGTTTATCAAACTGTTTGGACACTTAACGGTCAAGTAACGACTTCCGCTGATGTCGATGAAGGAACATATACAATAGAAGCATCCTTGGTGGATTTTGTAGATTATGACGCTTGGGAATCATGCTGGGAAACATTTACTGAAAACAATTCAGAAAATGGAACCACTGAAACAACATGGTACCATATGTGTGAAGAAAATCAAAATTCTGATGATTATCCGAGTTCCAATGCAGATGCAATTACTGGAGCAATAAACAACTACCACGATATTCGTATCACAACTCTTACAGTTTTCCAAGGATATGATTCCAATGGAGGAGGTGAACCAACATTTTCAGTTAGTGATGGTCAAAGTGGAGATTTGAATGTAGGAGTGTCTAGGGTGCATGTTCAAGTTGAACACCGTGGAAGCACTGAAACAACCACATATGATTGGAGTGTCAACTTCACCATTACTAAAGAAGGTGAATCCAATTCACAGGTACTTACTGCAGATGACTGTATGGAGGGTGTAGATCCATCATATGTGCATGCAGAGTTAGGAATGAATGCATCAGCTATACCTCCTGCGTCATTACTCGGATTTGCATGTGATATGGTCATCCTTGAAGAAGGAGTTTACACATTCGAAGCTGATTTAACAATGCTAAATGGGAAGTCAGCAGACCAACGCCCTTCAAATAACCATAAGAGCATGACTCTTGATGTTGTTAACAATCTACCAATGATCACTTCATTTGATTTGAATACACTTGGAGACTTAGTAGTCGGCCAAGAAGAACTTCTCCAGATGTCTGTGCAAGCATTCGATGTAGATGACCCATCAGGTGAATCTCTTGATTACTCATGGAGCTACCAAGGTGGTGCACTACCATGTGGTGGTTTAGCAGGTGCTGGAATGCTTTGTCAATTCCCAATCGTCACAGAATATGTAATGATATTCGCAGTGACAGTTACTGTTACTGATTCACAAGGCGCTTCAGTCAGTGAAGAAATGATGCTAGAGATATGGAACAACGGTGTCGGAGCAGCAACTACTGATTCTGGAATTCAAGTACAGTATCCAATACAGTATTGGGCTGCAAGTGACTTTAACATCACTGCCTCAGATGGTGATTTAAGTGCATTCATAGACCAAGAACTACCTGGATACACAGGAACCTATGATGCAATTGCTGTTGTTGAATATGCACCAGAAAATGGACTGAGTGCAAATGATGTCCTATCCCAGTCAATGTCAGTGACTTTTGAAAAGAGCCTAGGTGCAACTTCACTTTGGTATGTAACTGATGGTAATTTGTGGACTCCGATGTCAACAACTGCCGAGGATGTAGATGGAACAACATCAATGTTCAACTTCGACTTCCCTGCAGATTCAGCGACCTTACCTGCTGGAAGCCTTGTATTGATTGGTGCTGCACTTGAAGAAGCAGCAGTACCAGTTGCAAGTATTTCTGCCTTTGATGCATCTGCAGGCCAAGGTGGAGCATTGGTGATGAACTGGAACGTTTCAACGATCCTTCTTACGTCCGACTCTGAAGTTGTAACAATTTCATGTGATACTACTAACACTGACTGTAATCTCGCAAACCCGTTCACTACAAGCGCAGTTCCTGGTGCAAAGACCTACACTTACTCTGGTACCAACACTGTGCATGGAATGTCATACGATGTTTCTGTATCAATTTGTAATGCTGCAGGCTGTAGCACTCCTATTGGAACTGGAACCATTATTGCTGACAAGGCGGTTGATGGTGGAGTATCTGCTATGAACATGGCAGTACAAGCAGTTGGAGAAGAATGGACAGTCTCTTGGGCTGCAACAGGGGAAACCTTTGATGTTGACCACTGGAATGTCTGCTATCAAAAGCAAGACTCATTCGATGCAGCAAACATGCCATCACAATGTGTTTCCACAATGGGCGCAACTGATACAACAATCAACATTGCAATGCCAACCGCTGAAGGAACATGGGATTACTACTTCACTGCAGTACCTGTAGATGGACTAGGTAATTCTGCTTCAGCTGCAAGTATGAACAGTATTGAGTATAATAGAGATGTTATAATCGACAATCCAGACGATGGTAACACAATAGGTACCGATGGTGCTACTGATGGTGTCCCAGGATTCGTTTGGGGTCTAATCGGTGGATTAATCCTCGTTGCAGTTATTGTTAGCGCTGTAATACTTCGCCGTGGCGACGATGACAGCGAGAACAAAGAT
>Ga0209711_10002717_pt1 | contig 15489 bp, 22 predicted proteins | sample ArcticOcean_MG_C_7_FD_187441 | JGI IMG/M metagenome (GOLD analysis project Ga0209711, IMG submission 187441) | Marine microbial communities from western Arctic Ocean - ArcticOcean_MG_CB11_88 (SPAdes) (version 2) | ecosystem: Environmental > Aquatic > Marine > Oceanic | place: Arctic Ocean... | reverse complement strand
CCAGTTAATGATAGCCCATGCCATCCTCCCGTATTATTGTCGATTTTTTTTACATGAATGTGCTCAGGTCGCGTAGTATCTATATCTTTTATTGGAGATTCATAATTTATATGAGAAACCGAATTATTAACTTTGTTGTTTGGTAAAAAATTATTAGAATTCCCAGGTACAACAACATTTGAATTTGGATTTTTTATATCATCGTACATTTTTTGTGATAATTTTTTTACATGTTCCTCCACTTTTTGACTATATCTACTTTGATATATATCATTTCCACTTGGATTTTTATTATGCGGGGTATCTTTTAATTTGGCTAAATTTTTTTCAGGTGATTTGCTAAGAGAATATCCCAAGGCAATAACAGATGCTACTACTATATATTCCATTTATAATAATATATCAGATATTATTATAAATTATTTTGCGGTTTATTTTTTATTTATTATTTATTATTTACATAATAGATGAAATATTTTCTGGCATCTCCTCAATTATTGTTTCATAATGATCAATAATTGCCTTAAATTTACTATAATCTTTCTGTGTTACAAAATTTACCGCAACACCCTTCCTTCCAAACCGACCACTTCGACCAATTCTATGAATATATGTTTCCTTCTCATACGGAATATCATAATTTAATACCAATGATACCTGTTGAACATCAATTCCACGTGACAGTAAATCTGTTGATATTAATACACGGATATCACCCGCCCTGAATTTGGTCATTACATCATTTCTTTCTTCGTGATCCATTCCGCCACTAATACTTCCAACAGTAAAGTCCTTTTCTTCTAAATTTTTACTCAACCATTCTACGGTTGATTTGTGATTTACATAAATAATTGACTGAGTTACACGAATTGTTGAATATAATTCACATAAACAATCAAATTTATCTTCATCACTTTCAATTACAATATAATATTGCTTAATCCCTTCTAATGTAACCTCACTTGTCTTAATTAAAATTTCAATTGGTTTATTCATAAATTTAGTTGTAATTTTCATCATTTCGTCTGGAATTGTTGCACTAAAAAGACCAATTTGTGTCGTCTTTGGGAGTTTATTAAGAATTTTAACCATCTGTTCCCTAAAACCAAAGGACAACATCTCATCTGCCTCATCCATGATTAATACTCGTAAATCAGATAGGTCGATAATACCTTTTGACACCATTTCACTAAGTCTTCCAGGTGTTCCTACTAGAATTTGATGTTCTTCATCATAATCATAAGAATATTTACTTCTCTTAGCCCCGCCAATAACGAGTTTTACCTTATAATTTGTATATTTGCATAATCCAGTTGTTACATCATTAATTTGTTTGGCTAACTCTCTTGTTGGTACTAAAATAATTGCTTGCAATTTTTTATCATCTTCATTTAATTGTTGTAACATCCCAATTACAAATGTTGCAGTTTTACCTGTCCCCGATTGAGATTGAGCAATTAAATCTCTCCCTGTCATAAATGGGACAATTGCTTTCTTCTGAATTGCAGATGGTTTTTCAAAACCAAATGCATAAATCCCCTTCATTATTTTACCAGTTAATCCCATTGATTCAAAGGTATCGTACACTTTAACATCTTCTGTTGTGTGTACATCGTTTATATCTGTGTCATTTAATGTATTCATATTGATAATATTGGTATTTTCTTTTTAAGCACTTTAAAAAAAAATGAAATTCATTATAATTTAAACATATTAATATTAATTATAACAATGAATACATTAACAACAAATTTTGAAGGAAACAGCACAAGCGTGTTGCAAAACAATAACGATATCTTACATAACTTATGTGAAATTAATAAAGACAAACTCAATACAATAAGTGGGCTACCTTTTTATAGTGGTGGAGAATTTAAATTACCAGAAACTATGAATGAAGCAACGAATATGATTGAAAATATATCAACACATATTAATTCAATCACACAATCAACTACATTTGTAGGTGCGCGTAATGAAAAAAATAAATTGGAAAAAGAAGATTCAGACGATAGTAAAACCTATAAGAAACTATTAATTAGAGCAATGATTATTATTCATTGGCAATTTAACTATCTTAATAATAATAATTCAATTAAACCAACAAGAGTTGATTTTATTTTGAAAATTTTAAGCAAACTACACAAATGTTCAAAAAATTATTGGGGTTTAGATTCTGAGTACACCTCGACATCTATTACAGATGTAATGGCATCATTAACAAATGGCAATGAACTTGACATAGTAATGATGAATTTTCCTACTAAGGCACTCCATATTTATGGATGGTAAATAACTTTATCTGCGATGGTAAATAACTTTATCTGCGATGGTAAATAACTTTATCTGCGATGGTAAATAACTTTATCTGCGATGGTAAATAACTTTATCTACAACGGACAAGTAGATGTAGTAGACAATTATAACTTTATTAATGAATAAAAATGGACACTTAAACTATTATATTATTTCTAATAATTATTATAAATGATTTTTATTAATAATATTATGATTATTGTAGCACTTGTAACATTGAGTGCTGCAAATGTAGATAAGATGGTTGTCTCAGTGGGGGATACGTGTGTAGATGAAGATTGTATTCTTAAAGATGGTTGGATGAAAAATCTGTATATCGTAGGCGAATGTAATGACCCATCTAGATGTTTCAACCTTCATCAATATAGAGGAAGGATAAAAAGTTGTGAAGAGGGTGCTTTATGTGACCTATCTGACTTGCCAGAACACGCGAGTTGTCGGCTTCCTTCCAATGGAACTATGTTTAAAATGGGAGACGGGTGTACGTTTTGTACTACGTTGCCCGGAGATATGTCGTATTGTGGTCTCATGGTACAAGGATATTCACATCAGAATATATCTATCGCATCAGGTTGGACGTTTGTGAAAAGGGGAGATAATTCTTTCAGTTTTAGTCCAAATATTGATAACGAGAATATTATTTGGGAGGGGAAACTGCTTTATATTGTGAAAGAAAATAAAGAGTGTGAATCTCTTCTTCTCGAATGGCCAAGGACACGCGTGCAGTATGATAATTTTGTTTTACAACAAATTCAACAAGGAATTGTTATACGTCATCAAAACAAAAAAGCAATCGGGAAAGTATTAAAAATCTTATTTTGGATGTTCGTTTTTGGAATTTTCTTTTGTTAGAGAGTATAGATTATAAAAAATGATACTGGTAATACCATATATAATATATATATAATATAATGAAAAATTTAATAATAATGATTCTTATTGCTACTGGATTTCCAGTAGAAAGTTTAGATTGGGCGACATGTCCCGTAGAAGGCAAATGTGTTGTTCCACCAGGATGTGCACTTCCCATACATGGTGCAAGCACCATAGTCAAATGGGATGACATCATATGCGTAGACCTTGATGAAGATGTCAGATACTGTTATGGTCCATGGAAAAAGTATCTTCCACGTGAATGGCAAATTCAAGGTGATAGTGGACGAGTGAACTCTTGGAAACTTCACCCAAAACGAAAGATGGAGCGTAGGCAAGGAAAAAATGACAGAATGGTACTTTCGTATCATGGTGAATTCATTTTCGCGATACCAATGGTACAAACCAAGGTATGGAATGATAAGTTTCTTCAAAAGACTTTTGTTGATGACGACCCTGTCGGAGAATGCCAACGACGACTTCGTGTCTTCATTAAACCCCATGGTAGTTGGGCCATCCCTATTATAGCACATAAAATCGGGGCAATACTCGGGTGTATTATGATGATGTTGGTACTTATTTGCTGCTTGTGTGGTGGATGCGAAAGTGGTAGCAGTGATTTTTTCATTGGATACGCCCTTGCGGGTGGATTCAGTGATAACGGAGGCTTCTACGACGATTAAATTAATAGTCTTAATTATAATTATATATTTAAAATATTTAACTTTAAATATATGTTAACACTTGGTAAGCGTGTGTGACTAACAACACTTGGTAAGACTTATCCACACTTATCATACTTATATAATGCACCTATAAATGATCCTGGTGCATTCATAACAGTTCTGAAATCTGGTAATTTTTTCTGTACAGGGAGCATATTATTTACCGCGGGTGTTGGGACACATGGTTTAAATGTATCTTTTGCTATCATTCTTGTTGGTACATCATATTGAGCTCCAAATATTACACCCTTTTGAGGATCTAAACAAAGAGGATTAAATCTGTTTACACCAGAACCTCTTAAATTTGAGGCAGGGTTGCTTAACCTGGTATCCTCAGTGGGAAGAAAACAAGTTTGCATTTGATTTATCTTGGGAAAATTATTTCCTACACCATACACACAAGAATATTGATCATCACTATTATCACATTGATTTTGAAGATTATAATTACCTGATGATGGAATAATCCCGTGAAGTTTTGATTCAATATCAACTGTTTTACCGCTAAATCTTTCAACACCACCAGTTTGCATTCTAACTTCTGGATTAGATTGAAAACATGATGTACAATCTTTTGGACCACCAATTTGATAATGTCCCGACTTCATAGATTCCGCTATTGAATGTCTGGTATTTGTTTTATCATACATATTACGTGTAAAGCTCATTATATAGTATATTGATATAAAATAAAATAGTTTACTCCTTGAATTTATAAAACAATGCTCCAAAAAAAATTATTGATATTATAAATAATATAAAAACAAAGTAATTAGGATTTCCTATTGTAAAAATACCCTTACCATGAGTAGGGGAACCCATACCTTTAAAATTCATTCCAAAATAACCAGTTATTAATGTAAGTGGTAAAAAAACAAGACTTACAAGTGCAATAATATCTAATGATTTTTTTTGTTTATATTCAAATATCATCGAATTATAATTATCCAAAAGTGTTATTTTGTGATTAATTTTATTTAATCTATCTCTATCTTTCTTTAAATTTGTTTTATTATTATATTCATACAAATCAATCATAAAATGTAATCTTATAACTCTTCTTTTTAATTCATGCAAATTAACAATTATTATCTGATCTTTATATGGTTCCCCTGTTATTAATAAATATTTGTCCATTTTCACAATATCTTTCTCTAAATTAAATAATTTATTTTCAATCTCTTCGATTTTCATTATATATTATAGTCCTAAATAATATTTGTTATATATTTTTATTATTTTTTCATTATTAGAATTTAAAACCCTTCCACTACTATAACATTTATCACAATCTTTATAATTTCTTTGTGTATACCCTGAACTATTACATAAATAACACTTATTACCATTACATTTTTTACATTTTATTGGAATACACTTAATAAGTCCACATCCATTACATTGTTCGCATGATTTAATGTATAATTTTAATAATTTATAACTATTCATATAATTTATATAAATAATTATTTTTAATCTTTTTTAGTATACCCGCAATAATCTAAATTTTGACCAACCGGGATAACAGTTTGACTATAATTTATTAATTGACATGTTGATTGAGGAATTAAATCATTCTTTGTTATTCTCAATTCTTCTCTGTTACATTTTGGATTCGTTCTCTGAATTCCTTTTAAATTTGATTCTAAATCAACCAAGTTTCCGGAAAATAACGATACATTATTTCCACCAACAGTTCCAAGCTCCATTCTACACTTTGAACAATTGTAAAATTTTCCTGGATATAATGCATATTGTAATTCAGCATTATTTCTGTTTGTTCTATTTGTATAAGCACATGTATCATATATTAATCTTGTTGATTGTCTATCTAAACTCATTTATATTTATTACATTTATTTTTTTCTGAGATATAGTGCAATTGCAATTAATATTACAACTAATAATAATAATTTTAATAAATCACTGTTATCAACTGGTTCGTTGATAATTTCTCTTATAATTCTTGGTCTCCCATCAAAATATGGCAATGGCACATTTCGTGGCATCCATCTTGGTTGAAAATTTGGACGATTGCTATGACGTTTTGGATGATGTCTATGATGAGGAACAGGTGGTCCTGATGGTCCTGGTGGTCCTGGTGGTCCAGGTGGCCCTGGTGGTCCTGGACGAGGTCCTGGTTTTGGTCCTGGTCCTGGTTTTGGCCCTGGATGAGGTTTTGGTCCTGGATGAGGTCCTGGATGAGGTCCTGGTTTAGGTCCTGGTTTAGGTCCTGGTATTGGTCCTAGTGGCCCTGGTTTAGGTCCTGGTATTGGTCCTAGTGGCCCTGGTTTAGGTCCTGGTGTAAATGCTTCTTCCAATGAAGTTCCAAACGACGATGAATTAAAACTTGCGTACATATAATATATAAAAAGATTTAATTGTTACTTCATGTATAAATACATGGAGTATATCTAAATGGACAAAAACATTTATATTTATTATAAATTTGACCTCTTTTTATAATTTTATTTTGTTCAAACCATTTTTTAAATTGTGTTGCAGCACAAACTAAATTATAAAAATTTGATGTATTATCTAATAATATTTTTCTAAAACATGATAAATTACAAAAAGATTTATTGATATGTTGTTCATTGATTGCCGCCCATTTAACAATTGCATAATTTTTTTTTGAATAACTTACTAAAACTCTATTATAAAAATCTAATATAAAATACATTTCTGATAAATTATTTGTAAAATAATTCTCAATATATTCTGAATTAAATTCAAAATCTTTTATCATTATATTTGTATCAATATCTTTACATTCTTCATCAGACATTATTAATAATATTATAATATATAAATATCGTGTATTTTAATTTGTTGTAGTACCATCTCACCTAGACTAGTGACACGAGGGTTCCTGTATCCTATTTTGGATGTAAGTACACATCGGGTAAAGATTTTCCTAGTTTTGTATCGACTAACATGTTATAAGCATATAGGAAGAAAGCTCCTCCGAAATTTAAGCTTACTTTGTATTTTCCCCAGGAAGTATACACGCTTGGTTTGGGAAATAAAACAGTGACAATTTTTTCGTTATTGGGATATTTCACTTTAAAGTTAGATGTAATTTGGACAGTGACTTGATCTTTGAAACATTCGGAATATGGTATTAGTGTTGACCATGAGGGACAATTAGTAGAAGGCTCATTGAACCCATTATTCTTCAAACTTCCGTTAACGTCGTCGTTGATCATAATGGGACCACCTCCTGTATCTAATAAACCTATATATGGAATTGTGGGATCATGATCCCACCTCGCCATTGGCTTCGCATCGTCTATATATAATCCTTGAATAGCAATAGCTGTCAAATTTATTTTTTTAATAATAGGGAACGGACCACCTACGGTCTTCTGATTGTAGATAGCTGGTTTGTTGGTGGAAAATTTGATCTGCGATTTCGAAGTAGGTGATTTTTCATTTATCACAACTTCAAAAAATGATCTTTTCAATTGCTGACATACTTGCATAATAGGCGACGTAGCCCCGGTGTAATCAGAACGACTACCTACACTACTTCCACATATGTGAGTTCGGGTCCCATTCGTATTTACATCGGTACAAGCTATGAAATAGCAATCAGTAATCTTTATAGTCTTACCTAACCTTATCGGGCCTTTAACAATCTTGGCCGGGCAACCCCATGGCTCCTTGATGTTATCTTCAACAACTTGGTATTTTTCGGGGTCCAAATTACTAAAATATGGGAGGATTAAAAAAACAGACCCAGTATCGAATATCATTGGTTGGTCGGTTTGTACCCAATTGTTACTACCCGATTTAAAGTATTCTATGTAAATCGTGCTTGTGTAATTCTCAGCAATCACATCTACCGGACCATTAAGCGGTATTATTTGTGACTTCTCGGAAAGACTATAAACTCCCAATCCATACCAGTCCTGTAATCCAAAATCATAATTATTTAAATCCTTTGCTACTAATTCTGGTACAAAAGCCAATGAATGCAGTCCTAGATCAATTGTGCATCCCCAACCTACAACATTTTGTTTCTTAATTTCATTATTAATAAGTTTAATTAAAATATTTATCTTATTAATATTGTTGGTTATTGTATGAGAATTATTATCATTACCATGATAAGTTCCATTCCAGTTTATATCATGTGGTAAATGTGCAATTTGATAGTTATTTATATGGTCGTATTTATTAATGGATTCGCAATCACAGTCATTTAGATCAGTTTGAAATTTTTCTTTTTGACCTGCAAGAATTAAATGTCCATATCCCGAATCTCCATCTGATGATGGTAATAAATCTATAAGACGCTGAATATATAATTCAACAAAATTCCAAACTTTATTCCATAATTCTTGATTAGAATAATTAAAATCTGTACAACATCTTTTTCCTATCATTTTAAGTGAAAAAAAATGATATTCAGAAACCAATTGTATTAATATTTTACCTCTTGTATTTAACATTCTTATACCGGATATTAAAGTACTCAAATTTTTTCTACCAGCATATACCTGTCCTTTATTAGGACAATCCCACTCTACTCTAACAGAACCATTTACATTGCATTTACGAGACAATGAACTATAAAAATTTGATATTTTTAATATATCATCAAATTGTATAAATTGAAGAACCTCAGAAGATGTTTGATTACTATAAATAGTTAAATATGTCGGAATAAAACCTTCATAATTTATACTCATTATATAAATACGGTGTATTTTAATCTATTGATGTCAATATAACTAATGACGAATTAGCCAAGTTATGTGGTACAGATGACGATACTTTATAAACAAAACTCATACAATAATGCAATCCCCTTTTTTCATACATTTTCTTTTTGGTTAACCATTTATTATACTCAATCGCTGCATTTATAGTTGCATAAAAATTTCCTCTATCTTTCAATGCTTCTTTAAAACAACACATGTCGCCACAAATAATTTCTCCTTTTTTAATTGAGGTCCACCCAACTATTGCCTGTACAGTTCCATATTTTTCTGCTTTTAATATTTTATTATAAAAAACTAATAAACTATATAAATCAAAAGGATTATATGTAAAATATTGTTTTATTGATTCAGATAAAGATGGTAATGGTATAAATGAAATAAAATCAATTGAATAATCATTATTAATATTTTTAATATCATTAACTGAACATACCTTACAACAATTATAACAATTACAACTATTGTTAATAATTTTTCCACAACAACTCATATTATAATATATTACTTATATTATAATATTATTTAATTATCTTTTACCACAACTTTTAAGATAATCACTATTTCTAATAATAGTTCTTGTATCCATTCCACCTCTAACCCATGTCGTTGGATTGATATTTTCTTCATGATATGCAATACTTTTTTTAACTTCTGGTACTAATGGAATAAATCTATCAATACTAACTCCTGCTAAATCCATATTTTTTTTAAATTCTCTTGTCATTTGACCATATCGATTTGCAGGCGGATGTTCTGCTTCCGGTACAGAACCAATTGCTAAATTTGGCGTTGTTGCAAAGGGTCTTGACATTAATAATTTACTTACCTTATCTTTGTCAGAAGTTATAGTATTCCCAAATTTTCCATTTAATAATTCAGATTCCTTATCAATATTAATATTTTTTCCCCCCTGATTTGTTTGTTGATATAATCCAATATCATGTGCAGCATCCATATAATTTTTTCTTGTTCTATTCATTAGACCAGTCATATTATAATCCATGATTCCACGATTCATTTTGGCCATTTCACCTACGCGATGTAAATCTGTTTGTTCTGACATGCTATATATAATTATAAATATTATATTTTATAATTATAATTTAATTATTTTTTAATTAGTACTATATGGTGTTGCACAAAACATTGTTTTCTCTTTACATGTTGGACCAGTTCCATATAACCATTTAGCAAATTTTGTCTGATCATTTGGAATTGTTGTTGATGGCATTGTATGAAATGTTCTTTGTCCATTCTGATTACCGAAAACATCGGAAACATTCTTATATAAATTTATATCAAACTTATTAGTTATCTCTTTTTTAACTTTATCAGACGAATAACATGCTTTTTTTTTATTTTTGGGATCGGAAATTAAATTAATATTCATAAATGGATTATTTGTAGTTGGGACAGTACAATTTACAGAATCTAACTTTTTTTCTTGTTCAATTGGGTCATACATATTAAAAAACATTTCAACTGTATTTAATTTATATTTATAAATCCCAAATGTAAATGCACCCATTACAATTGGTAAATAAAAATATTTATAATTATTTGTTACTAATATCAATGCTAATCCAAGATATACTGATAATCTCATTATTGCATTTAACTTCTCTATTGTGTTCATCGATGAATTTGGAAAAAATTTAAGATAATTCATTTTATCAAATAACATTTTTGGATTTTCTGACCAAAACATATATTAATTATAAATATTTAATTTTTACGTCTTTTACCCTTCTTGCCTTTTCTTTTCTTTTTCTTTAAGTTATTACTCGCAGGTACATCTGGTACTGGTACTGGTACTGGCACTGAATTTTGTGTATTCGGTGCTGTTTGTGTTGGAATTCCCCCCATCCCATTCATTCCTGCCATCATACTCATTAATCCGCTCATATCCGGTGCACCAGAACCATTCCCTCCTCCAAAAAGATTTAAATTTTGCATCATTGATGTTGCCTCATTCATTAATGCATTCTGGTCAACATCACCTGATTTCATTTTTTCATCTAATTTACCAACAACTTTTCCAATCAATGCTCCTAATCCTGGATTATCTCCGCCACCACCAAATAAACTACTAATTAAATCGGATGGGTCCCCAATTTCACCTAATTCTTCTGGGTTAATTTCATTACTTAACTCTTTGGCCAATGAACCAATTAATGAATTTTCTAAAAAATCTGGTAACTTTTCATTTGAATCTTCGTCGTCACTAATTGATTCAACTTTTTTTGATTTTGTTGATTCGTCAACATGTTTTTCGGGTAGAATATTAATACCATCATTGTTAATGAAATTTTCTAAATAATTCAAATAATTAGATTTTTCCATATTATTTAAAATAACTTCATCATTGTTAACTCCATTATCATTTAATTTATCTAAAATATTCTTTGTTTCATGAGAATTATAAGCTAATACATATAGGGTTTGTAAATATTTCCAAATAACATTAAGATTTTCATTATTGGTTTTTTTGTGTTTTAATAATTTATAAAATTTAACACCATCAACTAAATACATTCCTTTATGTTTGTACATAAATGCATCAATATTTTTACATGAAATATCATCCAAATATGGAATCACATTTGTAATAAAATGTTTTAATGAATCATTGTTTGAGTTTGATTTAATATTAAAATCTTTATATGTATTTTTAATATCTTTTAATAAATCTTCATACACATTGTTAAATTTTTCTAATTGTTCAGACATTATAATATATTTATAATAATATCTTTTTATATATTTAACTTATCTAAGTTTTTTTATTATATTCATTGGCATACCATTTTTCACTTAATATTATTAAAACCTTGAAATACCTCCATATAGCACTTTTAGTTTCATTATTCATATCAAGCCAAATATCTTTTAAATTTAATGCATTTTCAATGGGAATATAATTTTGACTTTTTACATTATCTTGGCTATAAATTTCCTGTATATTATCATTTTTTGATTTGGAAGTAAAATATTCATCATCCTCTGCTATAATTTCGTTCTTAAATGGATAAATAAATTCTATATATTTCTCTATTATTAATTTTGGATTTGCTGATCTTAAAATTTCTAATTTTTGATTAAATACTGTAAATCTCTTGTTTTCTGGATATAGATAAATCAACTCTCCGATAAGATCCGATAGTTGATTATTAAATTGTGTTAATATACTCATTATTAATAGGATTATTATATATATTCATATTATATTTTTAAGTATATTATATCTGATTTTTTTATCGTGTAACTTCCATATTTCTTTGTGCTATCAATTGCTCTAATTGATTACTTGTATCAGATTTTATAGATGTTAGGTCATTCTCATTTGGTGTTACCATGTTATTCTCATTTGTTTTTGTATAACCACTACTCTTATCAATAAATTGATAACAATGCGACATAGGTCTCGAATCATCTAATATTGAAAAAGCATCTGACATCGAACCACTATTCATTGTAATTGGATCATATGACTCAATTCCTTGATTCATTCCTGCCTGGGTTGAAATAAATGATTTATTATTTGTAATAATTTTATTCTTTTTTGATTCCAACCATTTAAAAACCTCAGAACCTTGCAATGTATTAAATTTTTTTTCCGATTTAATTATAAGTGCAGGGACAATTGTGATATTAGATGGAATAACAACACCTGGATCATCTATACATTGTTTATAAATTCTTTTATATAATTCTTGATCTTTATATATATCTTTAATCAAATTCTGACTATGTATACATTGTTTACTATAAAGTAATATGTATTGTTCACTCATATATATATTATAAACGAAACGTTTTCCAAGTATAAACGAATTATAATAATTATTAAAAAAATGATTTAAATAATATAATATTATTTATTATATATTAAACATGAGTTCCAAATATTTCTCTAATATAACTGAAAAAAACCAAACACTAAAATTTACGCTTAGTGATATCCCAATTGCAATGGCAAATGCAATTAGAAGAGTTGCAATGGCAGAAATTCCTGTTATTGCGATTGATTATAATAATATTAATATGATTGCAAATACTTCAATTTTAAATTCTGAGTTTCTAAAAGATAGAATTAAATTAATACCAATTAATAATTCAACAACTGTTAAAAATAATTATGAAAATTATTTAATTAAATTAAATATAATTAACGAATCTCTTGAAATGAAAGATGTTTTTGTTGATGATTTTGAAATATTTCTTGATGAATCTAAAATTAATAATAAAGAATTATTTAGTGAGCCTAAAATTTTATTAGCAAGACTAAAACCGAATAACCAAATAATTTTTGAATTTAAATTAACTAAAAATATTTCAAAAAAAGGAGGGCCACAATTTAATCCAACTTCTTGTTCGATTTATACGTTTGAAAGAGATGAAGACAAAATTAAAAAAGAATTTAAAAAATGTAAAACCGATGATGAAAAAATAGAATTTAATACTTTAATGGCTGATAGATTATATAAAAAAAATAAAGATGATGAACCTCATGCATATAACTTTATGATTGAATCAGTCGGATATCTTGATTCAAAAGAAATTATTAAAGAATCTTTCAATGTTCTTGAAAATAAACTAAACTTTCTTAAATCTGAGCTTAATGCAAATGAATCAAAAAAAATAAAAGAAAAAGATTCAGATAATCTCATGGATGCAAAAGATTTTATTATTATTGACGAAGATGATACATTAGGTAATTTAATTGCTTATTATTTATATAAAAATAAAAAAAAAGTTGAATATGCAGGTTATTTAATTCCACATCCTCTTGATAATAAATTAATTATTAGATTAAAAACAAAAGGCGATGAAAAAACAGAATTTATTAAAGAAATTGATAATATTGTTGATATTGTCAATAATATGAAAAAAGAATGGAAGTAATTTATTTTTTATTTTTATGCATATATAATCCTAATACTGTCCCCAAAAATAAAATAACTGGAATTTTAAAAAAAGTATTAAATATTGTAAATAATATATAAACCATCATTATCGAAAATAAAATGGTAAACATTAAACTATTATTTTTAATATATTTATTATAAAATAGATCAAAATTTTTTTTTAATTTTGCAACTTTTATTGCACTATCTTTACTTTTTAATATATTCATATATATTAAAATCAACAAATTAAAATTATATAAATCCCGCCTCTTCTAAAAACCCTTTATAATCTTCCAAATTATTTGATTTAATATAACCTATCAATAATTTGGTTGGAATTTTTCCACCCAATACTTGTTTTTTAAAATTTACAAAATCTTTTTTAAATATTAAATCTGTTAATATAAATTCATTCTCAATTGAAATATTTTTCTCTATTAAATTAATATTATTAAATTTATTATCTGTTAAATAATCAGTTGGTTTTAATCCTTTAAAATTAATACAACTAATTGGATTTAATGAAAATATTTCATTAATAAATTTTTTATATTTACATGCCCAATGTAACGGTGTATTACCATGTTCATCAATATCATTAACTATTGATTTATTATTATCAATAGTATAATTAAATAACTCTCTATTATTTTTTGCAATTGCATATCTAATTATATATCCCAGAGTTAATTTAGATAATTCTATTTTCTCTCTACAAAATGGACAGCTTTTATTTGTTGTTATTAATTTTAATAAACATTTACTGCAAAATCTATGAGAACACTTTAATAGTATCTTCTCCTGTTTGTTATTGTAATTTTCGTAACATATATCACACTGCATATTATTTTTATTAAATTATAATATTTTTTTAAATCAGTTTTTTATCAATTATTTATTACAATAACTATAAAAATAACTGTATATAATGCTTAAAAAATGCCACATTAAATCATTGTGCCAACTTGCATCGATCGTATATAAACCAAATAGTTTTTTTCAAATTATTGGATTTAAAATAGCAAATTGGTTTGGCGCATCATATGATCCAGTTGACGACCATAATATATCGGTGTATTATGAAAAAATATGTTCTTTATTAGAAGATGACCATTAAATAAATATCAATATCTTAGATAATAAAATAACATATTATAATATAATGAATGACTTAATAATAATTGGATTGATTTTTATTAACATATTCCTAATTGATTGTTTATCAATATTTTTATCCAATTTAATAAACCCTGTTATAAAAAACCACAACACAAGATGGTTCTTTATTCATGCATATATGAATTTATGTGTAACATATTATAGCATACCCTCATTTACTTATTGTTTACAAAATATAGGGACATGTCATTTAATAAAATGGACTGATGATTCGTATTTTGCATTTTGGTTTACAATAATACCACACATGTATCATATGATTTTTTTTACAAAATATTTGAAATATTCAGAATGGTTTCATCATATTACTATGTGTGTTATATGTAGTCCAATGACTTATTTTTTAGATTCTATTGTTACAGATGTTGCTTTATTATTTATTTGCGGTATTCCTGGATTAATTGATTATTTGTTATTATGGCTTGTTAAACTTGATATATTTTCTAAAAAATATGAAAAACTTATTTATGTTTACATATCTGTGCTAATTAGGAGTCCTGGAATTTTATTTTCAATATTTTTAGGAATTCCTGCTATAATTAATAGTTATCATGAATATAATTATTTATTCTTTTTTTTATCTTTATCTAATATGGTATTTAGTTATTGGAATGCTCAATATTATATGGCAATAACTTGCAGAGACGCGTCAAAAAAAAATATATTATAAAAATAAAAAAATCATATATTATATATGAATAATAATTCAAATTATAATGATGATTATGTGAGTAATTATGAAGATGAAGATGATGA
>Ga0209711_10002710_pt1 | contig 15522 bp, 14 predicted proteins | sample ArcticOcean_MG_C_7_FD_187441 | JGI IMG/M metagenome (GOLD analysis project Ga0209711, IMG submission 187441) | Marine microbial communities from western Arctic Ocean - ArcticOcean_MG_CB11_88 (SPAdes) (version 2) | ecosystem: Environmental > Aquatic > Marine > Oceanic | place: Arctic Ocean... | reverse complement strand
CGCTCAAAACGTGAAAACGCTAAAAACTTTATTCACATTTTGCTTGCCCGGTGTTTTATGTTGTTTGAAAATTCAACTGCATTTCGGATTCAAAAAATAAAAACGACATTGGAGTTTTTACCTAGGCAAAATTATATTAGGAATTTTTCATTATTTTACTTCCATTTAATTATGCTTTTTAACTCAGGTTCTTTCTTTCTTTGTAAAAGAAGAAAGAACCTGTTTAAAGAGTGTTTAAGCGGAATTTTTCTAATTCGCCACAGGCTATGTGGATGTAGGCGTTAGTCACTACAAAAAAAAATATTATGCGACCTAATTGGGAACTCGTGCGACCTAATTGGGGATTAAAATCTAATCAATTGTAAATATTATGCGACCTAATTGGGTATGTTATGCGATTAGGTTTGACATAGTCGCATAACATACTAATATTAGACCTATAGAAACATAGTGGGGGTCTAGGGTGGAAGGCCTCTTTTTGTCCTTAGTCAATATGTGATCAGAATTTGACTATCACGAATCCAAAAAAAGGTTCGTATTTTTGGATTCTTAACTAATTTGCAACTAATCTTGCAAACAAACGTTTCAGGCATTCCAAAATACTCATCTAATTATTGTAATTTCTCTTATTCGATTTTAAACAGTTAATTGTATTCACAGAATTCATGCAAAAAACTATGAAATACTGTTTAAATACCTCTTGATACTGCAATAAACTGTACAGATTATAACTAAGGACAAAAACAGGCCTTCCACCCTACACCCCCTAATTCAAATTTTTTGCGTAACATTGTTGATTCTGCCGTTTTTTGGTTTATGTTTTTTCCGGTTCTCGGTTTTGTTCTGATCGTTGGTCTGTTGTTTATTTTAAGCGCTACGGTCTGGAAGAGAAAATAATTAAATTACTATGTAATAATTCTTTCTCTTGTATTATTACATAGTAACAAGGTGAAACTTCTAGTTTTAAAAATCGCTTTTAAAGCCCTCTAAGCGATTTATTTAATTTAAAACGTAGAAAGTTAGCTAAAAACTCTAAAAACATCACTACAGCGATTTATTCAGCCGTTAAACAATGAATTTCATAGAATCTACCAACCGTTTTCATAATTAATATTTTAAAGCTTAAAACCTCACTGGTGGTATTTTCAAACTCAATACGCATAATGTACGACATTTTTTCTTGAAACATCACTACAGCGATTCCTTGAGCTGCTAAACGCATTGTTTCACCACATCACCTAAACAATATTTTTATTTTGCCGATGTTTGTATTAAATTCTAAATGCTTTTCGGCTTCGACAATAAAAACGACCTTGGAGTTTTTACTCAAGCAAATTCTTTTTAGAATTTTACCTAGTTTTGTTTTGGTTTTTTCCTCACATGCGCATGTAGCGCATGATCACACCCGCACACATGGGTTTTCTCTTTTCTTGTTTTATCTTGTTTTAGGGGTTTTTCGAATATGGCTCTAGAGCTGTATGTATATGGGTTTGGAGCTGGTTAAAAAGTAACGTGTTACGAGCTTTTGCCTGTTCGTTACGAGCTTTTGCCTGTTGAGTTACGAGCTTTTGCCTGTTCAACCAAGTTTAATTTAAAGCTCGTATATGCTGTTAGTTACGAGCTTTAAATTAAACTTGGGTTATACTGTTTGTACGAGTTTAATATTTGGTACGGATTTGGCTAATTTAAAAGTAAATAAAAACAACGATATGATCACCAGTAGAGCTTGTTTTACATTAATGGAGAACAGGGTTCTCTTGTATGGTATATCCCTAATAAACCCCAAGAGAGATGCTTTCCCGTTAACGTATCAAATTGATGTTGGACGATTTGCTAAAATGTTTGATTTGGACGTAAACGGATTGTATTCAGATTTAAAAAATGGTGTCTTATATAAGATGCGGAAAAGAACCATGAGGGTACGAAAGCAAAGCCCTACAGGGGGGTTTAACCGTGACTTTAACCTTGTTCAATATGCTGACTATGAGGACGGTAGCGGTTATTTAAAAATCACTTTTGACCCTGAATCAAAGCCATTTATTCATAACTTAACTAAGGATTACACGTCATATTATGTTGAATGTGTTTCTAAATTTAAAAGCTCCTATTCAATTAGATTCTTTGAATGGTGTGTTATGCGATTAAAACAGAATAAGGGTGAGAGAGTAACGCTTGAACTGACTCTAGATGAAATTAGAGAGCGTTTAGACCTGAAAGATAAATACCCTAGATATTGCGATCTAAAAAAATATGTAATCAAAAAAGCATTAGACGAAATTGAAGCAAACAAAGAAGAATGCGGCATTTTAGTAAAATTAATTGATAACAAATCTGAAAATAAAAAAGGGCGGTCAGTTCATAACATACAACTAATAATCAGTCCTGAATTCAAGCCAGAAGATCAATTAAATCTGAGACTGGGCGAGGGCAAGCCTAAAAACAATAAAGTTAAAATGTCATTGATAAAGCAAGTACATCTTTGTGATACTAAAAAAGCAGAGCTAGACACATATAATTTTGATCTTTGGAGAGATGAACAAGTTAGAAACTATGTTATAAGCATGGCTGTTGCGAGCGAATATGAATAATTACGTATACCTCGACACCGAGACAACAGGTTTATTTCCAGGTGAAGATGAAATAGTAGAGATTGCTATTATAGACAATAACGGCAACGATTTAATCAATACACTAGTGAAGCCAGTTAGAAATAAATCCTGGGTATACGCTCAAGGTATACATGGAATTACACCGCTGATGGTTGCTAACGCCCCTACGTTGGATAGCTTGAAAGACAAGATTATATCTGTATTGAAAGACAAAACTTGTGTCATATACAACGCTAATTTCGATGTTGGCTTTCTACCTGATTGCTTTAATGATTCAACAGAAATAGCATGTTGTATGCTCGACTATGCAGAAAAAATTGGTGACTGGAATGATTATCGCAACAGTTACAAATGGCATAAATTAATTAATGCAGCCAGTCATGTCAAGCATGTGTGGAGCGGAAAGGCTCATCGCGCTAAAGCTGATACATTGGCATGTAAAAGTGTATGGGAGTACCTAAAAAAATAGTCTTAACACTAGCTTTACAATGAATTCAGCCACAGATAATACGCATACTGTTATTTCTAAATATGCGCGAAGACAAAATCGCGAAAGATCGCACGAATGAACACGTCACATCAGATAAAAACCATTAAAGTGCATTAAAGTGCATTAAATATAATGCTATGGGTTAAAAATAGTTGTTGATTTGCATTTATCCCATTTAAACCTAGACTTAAAGTATTATTATCAGTGCGAACAGGGTAGAAATATGACCATATTAAGTGTTGCAGACTGCGCGAAGATGGTTGATGTAAGTAATAGGACAATACAGAATAAAATCAAGACAGGTAAGTTAAGTGCAACAAGGGATGACAGCGGTTATTATAAGATTGATTCTAGTGAGTTTATCAGGGTGTACCCTGATGCGAAGAAGATAGATGATGATTCGCGAAGTCAAAACGAAGATATAAAATTATCAGAAGAACTACAAAATAAACTAGTAGCTCAAGAATTGGAATTTATGAAGCGTGAAAATGCAGATCTCAAGGCTCAATTAAACAAAGCGGATAACCGCGAAAAGAGCTTAATGGAAACAGTGCAAAGTAACGCAAGGTTACTCGAACATCAAGCAGAGCCGAGGCGTAAGGTGTTTGGTATTTTTTAATATCACGAACCAAGATAATTAATTTACTAAAATTATTGAGTATTGGACACGTATCCTGCTTTACCCCGTAAAAGACCGCTTTCATAATAAAAGATGAAAATTATAGAACACTGACTCTATGTATTTTTTACATCAAAAAATACATTATAGCTTTAAATGAAACTATTAAAGAGACTTTAATTTAATGAAAAATATCCTTATGCTAGGACTGATAGCCGTAATCACAACAGGCTGTGCCTCGTTTAACTCAAGAAATGATACCCATATAATACAATCTACAAAAGAAGGTAGGATTACCTATATTATGCCAGAAAATTCTTGTGATAATCTTACCTTTGGTCATTCATCCCGTTATTACACTAGTGTCAGTTTTAATAACAATGAAATAAGTTCAAAATTAGTTAAATATGCAAATAAAAAGATGGTTAGTTCAACAGTATATACTGTGCCTTTCACACGTAAAAATAACAGTGAAGAATGCGTGATATCGACTAGTTACCCATATAAAAAACAAGACAGTTACTCAGATCCTATCAATAAATTTTTATTCTCAGCTCCAATTTATACAACAGAAAGTTTGAATTATATACTCCTTCGTAATGCAAAAGTATCAGGTAAAGTATCGGTTAGCTCAAAATACCAACCTGCTTCGATATACAATAATTTTTCTAGGGCTTTAGGTCATAAAATTAATGGTTCTTCAAATATAAATACTGATTCATATAGCGGGAAAGGAGAAACAACTATTAATGGGTTAAAAGTAACTTTTAATTTATCAATTTCTCCTTATCACGATGGTAGTATTGTCGAAATTAATTACAAAACATCAGGTTTGTTAAGGAGTAATACAGTGGACTTTAGAAGCCAAATCGTAGAGATAAACAAGGAATTAACTAAAATAGTTAATTCTTAGTGCTAGCGGGAATTAAACTTTTTTAGCTATAACTTTACGCTCAGTATATGTGAGGACTCGCAAAAACTTACGGCTAAACTCACATTAAAATGAGAATGGACTCGAATTAAATTGCGAATGAAAAACTTTAGAAACCGAGTTATTTTGCGAAAGTTACTGATTTGAACTCACGATATTTTGCGAATGCTCTTTTGAGCTCACATTATTTTGAGAATAGATTTTTAATATTCGATGAAAACGATCGTATTTAATACACCAGATATTTAACGTAATTCACTGTCAATGTTGCTATAAAAGCATCAATTTAATTTGTTTAATTGGGTTTTCATTGTTGTTTTACGTTTGTTTGATTAATGAACATAACAATTTAATTTTAAATTTACATGAAATTCAGAATTTTAGACTTAGATTTTGGAACTCACATTATTTTGCGAATGGTTTTGGAGTTGATCGTAATATCTACTAATGTATTCGGACGGGTGTTAAGCTACGTGCGCTGAGGGGCCACCTTGAAAGGGTGTTTTGTATGGTATATAAACAATAAAGTTCCTAGAATGACGGGTGTCGGTAGTATGTGCAACACTGAAGGAGCTATGTATAATATATGCCCAACCAAATCGGCAGTTTTAATACGAATATTCCATCACAACAGTATTTTCGGAACTATTTAGCCAAAATGGTGGCCCCTCAGCGCACCTAGCTTAACACTGGTCCTAGTTTAGTTTAATATATTCATAAAAATAAAGTCTTAAACACTAACAAAGTGTTCCACCATAGACCCCAACAATTCACAGGGACAATAGATGATTAGAGAAATATTTCTTAATAAAAAATATGCCTTATTTGGTGTAGTTTTAATGTTTACAGCTTTATCGGTATTTCTTCAGGTTTCTCCAGCTTCCACATCTAGTTATATTGAAAAATCATTATTCCTTAACCAGGATGATATTGTGAAAATATCAGGGTTATATTTTTTAGTCTATGCTGTCCTGCAAATACCAAATGGTATTGCATTTGATAGATATGGATTAAAATACTTATTGCCCCTAGGTATTATTTTAACAATGGTTGGTAATATCCTATATTGGCAAGCATTTAATTCGGTTAGTTTAGGGTTAAGTAGGGCAGTTACTGGTGGTGGTTGCTCAATTGCTTATATTGCCGCTATATTTATTGCCGCCAAAAGCTTTAAAGCTAAGTACTTACCAATGTGTATTGGCTTAATTGAAGGGGCAACCACCTTAGGTGCTATATTAGCAGGAAATACATATAGTTGGATTTTAAAAACTTATGGTTGGGACACTGCGAATATTATTATAGTAATATTCAGTATATTACTATTACTCCTCTCTTTAGTATTTATCAAAGGTAATAGCTCTATTCAAGGAGGCGCTAAAAGCGCGCTAAGCTTTAAAAAAACTGTTTTTCAGGCTTTATCATTATTTAAAAACAAAGCCCTTTGTGGCGTCTTCATGTATTCCTTTTTCACATGGTTAATAATTATGGCGTTTGCTGGGTATTGGGCAAAAAACTATTTTGTTAATATGCATAATTATTCAATAGAAAGATCATTAGGTTTAGGCGAGATTTATTGGGCAAGCTTTCTTGTAACAAACCTTATTATTGGGTGCTTTGTTACGGATATAAAAGCTTGTAAGAAATATATAATATTATTGTCTTTAACCTCTGTGTTTACTTTTATTATTCTAGCCATACCTATTCTCTTTAACTATTACGGGTTAGTGATTTTCTCAGTATTCGCAGGAATATCAGCATCAGGGGTCGTGCTTGCTTTTTCTCTCATACCGGTTATATCTCCAAATGGTTTATCAGGAACAGCTATTGCAATTAATAATACTTTTATTGTACTAGGTGGTGTTTGTGGGCAAATTCTATTCGGAGTGATATTGTCTGATTTCAGCTTAAAGAGAATTGTCCATATCCGAGATATAAATGAAGATTATTACACTGCTCTGTTACTTTTCCCGGTAAGCTCAGTATTAGCTTTATTAGCAATATCCTATGCTTTGCTATCTTTAAGAAAAACATTACCTGTTAGTAATTCTAACCTCCTACATAAACCCATATAAAACACCTGTTTTGGTTGGGAATATTAAAAATTACAACCTATAAATTTAATTTCTTAAGGTATCTTTTCTAAAGAACAATATGCATTGAGCTGTCGTCCAATGGAAAAGCTTATACAGATTGGGTTTGAAAGGGTAAAAGCAGCTTTGATGAAATCAATGCATGTTGCGCCCTTAACGCTATACTCAAAAATGCTAATTTTTACCCTAACGAAATTCACTCAATTTCACATTTCGCATGCAAGCCCGCAGGACTTGCATAAGTGCGCATTATTCAAAACATCAAAATCAAGATTTTTCAGTTATCGAGATAATGTGAAAATGTAAAATCTCTAAAATGCGTTTAAAGCCCTTTAAGCGACTTTTACAATCCAAGACGTATGGAATTAGCTAAAAGCCAAGAAATGCCGTTAAAACGATTTCTTGTACCGTTAAACGCGTGGATTTTGATTTATTAATAACTTACTTCTTAGAAAATATTGAGCGAAGCGATTTTAGATTAGAGGTGAGCGAGAGCGAACTCATTTTTTGAAACCCTGAAATAATCCAAAAACGAAACGAAGCGTTTTTTTCTAAGAGCGCAACATACATTGAACTTCGTCCAAAGTAATCTTGCTTAAATTCCGCAATCAGATGAAAACGACTTTGGAGTTTTCACATAAGCAAAATTCATTAGAATTTTTCATTCTTGATTTTCAAAAATAAACTATTTTTTATTTTGATTTTTAACTCAGGTTCTTCTTTATTTCTTTGAAAAAGAAAAAAGAACCTGTTTAAAAGGTGTTTAGTAGTTTTTTCTATGATTCTCTCTAACCCATACTGGGGTGAGGATGCAGGCACCATTTTTTTTTTGCGAGTGCGACCTAATCAGGGTTAAGTGCGACCTAATTGGGGATTAAAATCTAATCAATTGTAAATATTATGCGACCTAATTGGGTATGTTATGCGATTAGGTTTGACATAGTCGCATAACATACTAATATTAGACCTATAGAAACATAGTCGCATAATGTATGTCGAATCTAATTATTTACAAACATAATGAGTTGATCGAAAATTTTATTTTCAATGCTACAGAAACTGAATTGCAGATACTTAACCTGGCTGTCGCTAAAACAAATCCTACTTGGCATCAAAAAAACCTAGTCTATCGCATCACAGTGGCTGAGATAGCCAGTACATACAAAACAAAGTCACATAATAACTATAAACTTTATTCTGATGCTTTAAATCGCCTAATGAAGCGTACATATAGCTTTTATCGTGACAATAAAGAAACCAAGGTGACAGAAAATGTTATTGTTAGAATCGCAGAAAATGAAGTTGAAAAATGGTTTGAGTTTAGGTTTAACGAGTATATTTCAGAGCGCATCAGCAAATTAAAAGGCTTATTTACAAAATATAACATCAAGAATATAGCTATGTTCAAAAGCAGATACGCTTTTATTTTATATGATTCTTTTTGTATGCGGATAAATCAACTTCCAGATGGAGTTCATGTCTACCGCCAAAAAATAAGTATCTCCGATTTCAAAGAAAATTTAGACCTAACAGGTAAATATAAACGCTTTGATGATCTGCAAAAAAAGGTTTTAAATGTGGCTAAATCAAACATAAGTGAGCACTCAAATATTCGTTTTAGTTATGAGGTCATCAAGACAGGGCGCGCACCAACACATATCAAATTCACAGCACAACTTAAAAATCCAAGCAAAGACCCGAGCATTAAAAATCAAACTGAAATACCAGATTTAGATGCTTCAAGATCTTCTCATAATTTCACAGAACCAACAGGCGAACAAATCGCAAAAAGAAAAGCTGACTTGAAGCAAATATTAAATACAAAATGGCAGACACCACATGGGCAATAACCACCTAACAGTAAGACAAACAGCCGACATACTTGGCGTTTCAGAGAGAACTATAACACGACAAATAAAAGGAAAGTGTAGCGCCACTCATAATAAATTTTGGTCATCCTTGACCAAAATCGAATCGTTTACCGCTACAACCATATTACCTCAGACGTCCTCGTCACCTGCTTGCTTCACAAAACATCACTCCGTTCGTTTCGTTACGCAACAGTCTCTCAAATGACTCTACGCCCCTCTAGGGAGCTAAAATCAAACTCTCTTTGGCGCCTGCGGCACGTCGTTCCTTTCATTTATAGCGCGGGCCTACCTCGTACTACTCGACACCGACTACGTCTATCCTTGTCTCGCAGCGAATGGTAAGCTATCATCAAGCAAGACTGATGCTGGCTCTTGGCAAATTGAAAAATCAGAGTTTTACAGGGTTTACCCAGATAAACATACGAAGACAGACACGGACAAAAATGAAATTAACACACAGACAATGACTGACAGTAATATTGAGATTATAGTTTTGCTTAAGAAACAAATAGCGTCATTGGAAGAGCAATTAAGGCAGTCTAACAAGGAAAAAGAAACGATCTTAGATACGTTAAGAAGCAATCAAAGAATGTTAGAACACCAATCCAAGCCAAGACGTAAATTACTTGGTATTTTTTAGGGTTTCCTTATAAAAGGATTTCCAAACATCTTAATATATTCCACTCCAATAGCTTTAGAACCTTCATATGAAAGATGTGAATTCAGATTTGATCTATTACTATCAGCATATAATGGGATACCATGTAAACTTGCTAGACATTCTTCTTTGTTACAAATAACTCTTGTTGGATCAATTAAAATGATTTCTGGATACAATTCTTTTAATTCAAAAATTAAATTACGCGTCTGTTTATCAAATCTGATGACTTTAGCAGCTTTATTTGAGCAATGATGAGTACTAAATTTAACTAAATCACAATCAGCTCGAACATCAAACAATGGAGGGGTATCTAGAATAATAACAGGAATTGAATTCTGTTTTAGAATCAATTTCACGGCTTCAAGAAGACCGTACTTAACTTTATTTTTATTCTGATTATTATCTCCCCCCCAAAATCCAGCAAGAATAACATATTTGTATTTATTTTCTTTAATTTGTTTAGAAACCTCATAATTCCATTTTTTTTCATTTTCAATATAAAATCTTGTGCCAATTTTTGCTGCTACATGACCGCTTAGTTCAGAGTTTTTTAGAAAAACATGTACCATTCCTACGTCAGAAAATGCATGGGAATCACCAATAAGAATAACTTCAGTAGGCAGATGACTTTTATCACTACCGATAGCACATATAGACGGATCAGGAGGAGTTAAAAAAATTTTATGTTTCAGGCATCCAGCTTCAGGAGACAATATGCCATATTTTGTAAAAACACTCCCAGAATATATTTTATCTTCCAGTTTGTTTGATTTAAATATAGGTAAATAAATTAAATTAGTAATCCAAGTTAATAATACTGTTGTTAATAAAGGCGCAATAAAAAATAAAATTAAAGTTTTGTAGAATTTAAATTTAAATTTAAACCTAAAGGGTCTTTCCACCAAAAAGTAACTTAGTATTGCAAGGATAATTGAAACCACAATAACAAGAACAGCTAAAGTATAGGTGATAGGAATTCCTATATAATTAATGTAGGCTATGATCGGCCAGTGCCAAAGGTATAGCGAATAAGAAATCACACCAATGAGAACCATAGGTTTGATGGACAAGAACCTATTCGCAATAGGTTGTTTTTTTAGTTCACTTTGAATGCCTGTGTAGATCAGTAATGATGCCCCAACACAAGGGATAACTGCCAACCAAGGGTGTGCTTTTACACTTGTAAAAAATGAAATAAAGAGAATCCCAATAATCCCAATTATAGAAAGCACATTTAGCAAAAACTTATTGTTTACCACTTTTGTTTTTTTATACCAAAGCGCCATTAACACGCCAAATAAAAGCTCAAATGATCGAGCTATAGGCGTGTAATAGATGAAGGTTTTTCTTTCAGAGAAGCCAAGGTATATCCCCAGAGAAAACATTAAAAACAAAACTGAAATCCAAAAAACTTGCTTTGGTTTAAAAAACTTAAAAAGTAAAATCAATAATATTGGCCAGATAAGATAGAATTGCTCCTCAACGCCTAATGACCAGGTATGCAGTAAGGGAATAACAGAAGAATCAGTGCTGAAATATCCAACGTCCACTATCTTCCAATAAAATAAATTTGAAACAGATAAAATTGTCGCAATTAGTGTTTTGAAATACTCAACTAGAACTATAGGAAGTAGCAAGAAATATGCGGCAATCGTTGTAATGATTAACATAACAAGTAAAGCTGGTAAAATTCTTCTCATACGTTTTAAATAGAAATTTTTGATAGAAAATCTATTGAGCCCGATATCCTTGATAATATGGGAAGTAATAAGGAAACCAGAAATGACAAAGAATATATCTACGCCAATAAATCCAGATGGAATCCATGTGAAGTCTAGGTGATAGAGGATAACGAGTATTACCGAGAGAGCCCTTAACCCATCTATATCTTTTCTATATTTATTTTGAGACCGCATAAAATTAGTAATGAGCTGTTATAGCATTCAATTTAAATGAAAAATCAAAGGAGACAAGAGAGGGGTGTTATTTTTAAAGTTATAATTAACTTTAGGTAGGATAAAATTCATCATCAAGGAGTTGACTGATAGTATATGGTAAATCAGAAGGGAATGATGATTGTAATAACCCAGTTTCAATTGACGCATCAACTACAGATTTTTTGTAAATTCTTGGTTTAGATAATTCAGATTGCAATTTATTTTTCAAACTAGGACTTTGTTCAAGTACATCCTGAAGCTCATATCTTTGCTGAAAAATTGTGCTCTTCCAACCACTGCTTTGCTTTAATGGCTGATATTCCCATTTAAGAAGATGCATAATCAAAATAATCAGCCTACTTCTTATTTCTCTTAACTCTCTTGCTGACATCCCTTCTAGCTCCTCTGCTAAGTGTTCAAAGTCTAACTGATCTAATGTTTTGTTTTTCAATGCGCTCGCCATTTCAACTGTCCAAGCATAAAAATCTTTGTCATATAATTTATATGTATTCATTAAATTCCCCTTTATTAATATTCCGCAAAAAACACCTTATAAATTACTAGGTATAAACCAATACACATAGCCACAAAGAATATGTCTCTCACAAAATTTGCATACTGGTCAAGGTTAAAGTTTATGCCTGCAGAAACAACTAAAGCCCCTGTTATAGCCATGAAAAATGCAAATATAACTATGTTTGTAATCTTAAAGAAATTACTAACATAGTTAGCTTGATTTAACACCCTTTCACGGCAGCGATCTAACTCAGCATAAGACTGTTTGACCTTCTCACTAACTTCAATATCAAAGCCCGCAATATTTCTTTTAATATCGGGTAAAATCTCATCCTTAAGCGCATTTGAAGTTAAAGCAACTGCATTTTTAACTGAACTTTTCACTTCGGATATATGCTTATTAAAAATGACATTTTGGCTCTCAACCTTATCCACCAATGATGAATATTGAGAAATTAAAATCTTTCTGTCATCCTCATACGTGGCGTGAGTTTTTAGAGCTAGACTTGCTATCTTGGAAGATTGCTCCGCAATTAGTTGAGTTGTTTGAATCAAAGTATTAATTGAAACGTCAACATTATTTTGAGTTCTTGCTTGAGCCTGTTTAGTTTTTAAAACCTTACTAATCTGCTCAACCTGTAATTGGTTATCAACTTTCATTCTTTCTAATTCTTCAACACGTGAATTACTCATTATTATCACCATAAAACCTTAATAATTCATTAAGCGCATGTAAATCACTCTTGCGAGAGTCTGGTATTTTAGACTTAACTGCATTTAAAAAACTTAAACGCTTATTTTGTTCCATTTGCGGAATTGACTTTGACATCATATAAGCCCCAATTAATATTTTTTGCTTAACAAGAAGTTTACTATTCTTAGTTTTAGATAATGCCGTTAAGCGTTGTTTCTGCGCATTAAGCTTTGCTATCTTTTTTTCAAGTATTTCTAAACGATCGACCACAATCCCCTGCCGTAATAAATTTGAATATTTGTATATTAGCATTTTCATATAGTAAATTTAAGACTAGTATAATTGTATTAAGGGCACGCTTACCCAAACTGCGTTTTTCGTGTTTTTATTTTCAATAAAAAATTAAAATCAAATAGTGAGTACAAGTTGGCAATATATAGACTTTCCAGTAAAGGCATAAGCCGAGCCAAAGGGCAAAGTTCTTTAGCTTCTGCTGCTTATCGTAGTGCTGAAAAGTTAACTGATAACCGCTTAGAAAAAACATTCGACTACGAGAATAGACAACACGTCTATCATAACGAAATATTACTTCCTGATAACGCACCAGATGAATTCAAAAATCGTCAAAACTTATGGAACGCAATCGAAAAAGCCGAAACACGAATTAACTCAGAAGTGGCTAAGGAATATCAACTCGCTTTGCCTGTTGAATTGAGCTATGACGACAAAATAAAACTAGTTAAAGAATTTGCACAAGCTAAATTTGTGAGCCAAGGTTTAGGCGTTGATCTGGCTTTTCATGACTTTGAAAAAAGCAATCCACATGCCCACCTGATGATAACCACCAGAGCCATAACCGCCGACGGGATTGGAGAAAAAAATCGAAATATCAAAGAGCGTGATTTTTTAATAGGTCTACGCAAGGACTGGGAATGTAGCGTTAATAAATCTTTAGAAATTGCAGGCATTGAGCAAAGAGTTTCATCCGACTCATACAAAACCCAAGGTTTAGATATCAAGGGAATTTCAATTAATGGTTACAGTGACAGCGCACAAGATCAGCTTAGAGAACAACAAGCCGAAAACAGTCTCAAGCTACTCGATAATCCTGGACAAATCGCCGATGCTCTAACTGCCAATAAAGCCGTATTTGGTGAGAGAGATTTAAGTAAGTTTGTCTCAAGACACCTACTCGAAGCGCATCAAGAAGAAATTATTGAAAAACTGTATCAAGACCCTAATTTTATTACCGTTGCTAACGGTCGTTACACCAGCTCTAACTATCTCAAAAAAGAAAAATCCCTAATTCAAAACTTAGACACATTAAACCAAACCTACAGTAATCAAATTAATTGGGGTTACGCCGTAACAAGCGCAAAAAAATATACTTTGAATCATTCACAACAAGCCGCATTTAGCTACGCCTTGGACGATGACAAGAACATAAAAAATATTATCGGACTCGCTGGCACAGGCAAAAGCCACACCCTGAAAGCCATCAGCGATGTGTATGAGCAAGCAGGATATGACATCAAGGGCGTAGCACTGAGCGGAATAGTCGCCGATAACCTCGCCAAAGATGCAGGTATTGAGGATTCACGAACTTTGCACAGCTTTTTATCAGGCTACGAGAAAGGACACAACCAAATAAGCCAAAAAACTTTAATCGTCCTAGACGAAGCCTCACTGGTAGGCACACGCCAATTTGAGCAACTAGCCAGTATAGCTAACGAAAACGGCGCTAAACTCATCTGCGTGGGTGACAATCAGCAATTACAAGCCATTGATGCGGGAGGAGCATTCCGCTTAGTTGTAGATCAAACTGGATATGTGGCACTCGATGAAGTTCAACGCCAACACAAAGAAGCCGAAAAGCTAGCCACTTTACAACTTGCTACTGGAGATATTCGAAGCGCCATAGAGCACTACCAAGAACAAGGCAATATCAAACAATACAGCACTAAAAAAGACCTCGCCGACAGCATGGTAGAACGCTACATACAGGCTGAAAAAGAAGATAAAAGCCATATCATCCTAGCGCATAAACGTAGCACCGTGAAAGGCTTTAACAAGACCATCCACGAACGCTTGAAAAGTGAAAACAAACTAGGGGATTCAAGCACCATCAATGGCATTGAGTATTCAGAAAAAGACCGTTTTATTTTCCTAAAAAATGACTACGATTTGAATATCAGAAACGGTACAACTGGCACAATTGAGCAGATCAAAGGCGAAGAAATGCAAATACGCTGTGATGATGGACGCAAGATAAATTTCAATAGCCAAGACTATGACAAGTTCGGACATGGTTACGCCGTAACAATTCACAAATCTCAAGGTGTAACCGTAGATCAAACTCAGCTTTACCTAGATAAAAACACCAATGCAAACCTAGCCTACGTAGGTATGACAAGACATAGAGAAATCTTACAGGTTAGCTATTTGAGCCAGAATAAAACCAACCCCACTGGCATAAAAAACTTTGATCACCTAGTTAATCTAGCCGAGCGCCAAGACTGCAAGGAATTAGTCAAAGATTACGACCAATCGTTAGGAAACCTTAATCAAGCAACCATTAAACCACTAGACAAACTTGATGAAATCAAAGCAACAACCCAGCTACACCAAGAAATCAGTCAAGCCAAGGCAAGAATCAGTGAATTAAAAAACGAACGTAACGACCTTAATCTTGAATTTGTGTCAGCGACCCAAGAGCACAAAGCCGAACAGCTTGAGAGAGTCCAAGAAAAAACAAAGAGCCGTGGTTACGGGTTCAGCATGTGATCTCTAATCTCAAGAAATCGTTTTAAAGCCCTCTAAGCGGTTTTAAAAAACAAAACATATGTAATTAGCTAAAAACGAGAAAATCATCCTTACGACGACTTGTTGAGCTGTTAAACAATGTTTTTCGTCAAACCCAAACCCTAGTTACTAAATAATATCTTTTGAAACTTTCCGGCTGCTGACGCTCAAAACGTGAAAACGCTAAAAACTTTATTCACATTTTGCTTGCCCGGTGTTTTATGTTGTTTGAAAATTCAACTGCATTTCGGATTCAAAAAATAAAAACGACATTGGAGTTTTTACCTAGGGGTTAATTCCCG